>JAAUXU010122243.1_pt1 | contig 48023 bp, 41 predicted proteins | sample 7278151 | NCBI WGS metagenome assembly JAAUXU01 (sample SAMN14350113, study PRJNA611818) | marine sediment metagenome | isolation source: surface marine sediment (1.8m) | place: French Polynesia: Moorea | collected 2018-08
AGATCATTTTCTGAGGAACTCTTGTATAGTAAGAAAGAGAAGAAAAGGTCGAATGGTACGACTGAGGCCACGGAAAAATCAAGTCTCACACCAGATCCAATCGTCTTGCTCGTGTAGCACAGATCTGTTGAGCTTTCTGCTTTGTTCTTGGCATGGAAACTAGCCAAAAATTGGCAACGACTTTGACATGGAAGTGAAGGCTGCTGGGGCCACGAATGTTGACAGAATTTGCTTGAACTTGCCGAGGCTGCAAAGGAAGTTGAAGATTGTGTAGTTGATTCCACACCTGTGTCCTACGTGCAGCCGTTATGCATGTGTTTAAGCTGTTCAGGACGGAACACTTTCAGTCGTCCCAAAGTCATCCTTACGTCAAAGATTTGGTACGCCGAGTATCGGGGTCGTCCATCAAGGAAATGCAGCTGACTACTCAGTCCAGACGAGACCGACTCCGTTAAAAGGCCACTGGGTTTTATTCCGAGGTCCCTAATTGATATCTCAAAAAAGGAACTATACAGACAAGACTCAATTTCAGCCATATCTCGAAGAATGTTAATGCAGTCAAAGATAGCACGACTGAGAACGATATCAGGTTGTCTCGACGCAGTCAGGGCTCCCGTGCTCTGGAGGAAGTAACAAAAAGTGATCGTGCTAATAAAACTGCTCGGTTGGACCAAAATCTCTACAGACAGCGTATTTCCTATTGTTATACTATTTCCTATATTCCTATGTGATGGCTGCCACTGACTTTCTCTAACAGTCATTTTAAGGTAATCAAATGGTTTTTTTTCATTTGCAGAAAAACATCAACATTAATCCCTCATTTTTAGTGTCGCAGACCCTTTTTTCACTTCATACCGGGACGCTTAACATGTCTGGTTAACCAATCATCATGTGTAAACACCAATCTTTAGTACTTGTCTATAATAAATCACCTAATGCCGCAGAAGGGTCTGTGGTCTGAGCAGCCAAGCCTTAATTGTAGATACTTGTGAGATGCCAACTTGCAGCTCTGCAGCCACGACTGTTCAATACGCAAAATGCGTTATCTACAGATTTTGGCTTTTTTGGCATTTGCTCCCTCCCCTGTACACCGCTCTAGTACGTACAGTTATGGTTCAAAGTTTGTGGCAAAACGCGTCTTGTTTCCTCGTATGATCAGTTATGTCAGTGCCAAGAGGACCATGTACGTACGTACGTCTATGCACGTGGGCCATAGCCAAGAGGAGTAGCAGCATTCAGATGTTTGTTTGTCCTCCTTTCTCCAACCGCGATCAAGCTTTTGACCTGAACTATAGAGGTGCCTTGACCTTTTCCTTGCTACATCAATCCCAACCGCGACGAAATTTTGACAAAGCGCCGAAATTACCTTTTTTTGACACATTCAACCTATTTTGAGGTCAGCTCCAGCGCCTAATTTTAGCCGGCCACTGGGTGGCGCGTCCAGGGGATCACACAAATGCAATTCGATGAGGTTCATCTCTCGTTTGCTGTTGCTGGTGCTTTGAGTTCTCCAAAGAAAAAGCATATTGAATTTCCCACCTTGCAATAGGCGATTGCTGTTTAAAATAGCGCTAATTCTGTTATCCGGCAGATTTTGTTTGGCGTGATCCCTCCTCCGGGTGAAGATGAGAAGACCCCGGCCGGCCCATGCTTCATTGTGTTGTGCAAACTCAACCCTATTCAGTGTTGGTTTGGTCTGTCTGTACGAGTATTTGCAGTTTTGCAGTAGCCACAGCTTTTTGTGCCACTTGTTTGCGCGCGTTGAGCTTATTGGGACTCATCAATCGGGCGCTGTCGCCGTCTCGATTGGTGGAGTTAAATCTACCAAAAGCCCCGTGACATCTCTGCCATGGGCCGAACAATTAACCTCCTTTTCGGATCTGCGTGATGAAAAAATAAAACCCCCACAGTAAAAGGTGTGCAAGTTATAGATGTAGAATCGGTTTCTGGCAGTAAAAGTTGTCCGTACACCAGGGCAATAGCAGAGGCAATCATGGAAGATGAGCGTGCTCAATTTTCTTCCCGCCCAAAAGTCAAATGATAGCGGCGCAAGAAGGAATATTCCACCTCCCAGGAAATCGACTCGTTGCTCTTCAACGTTCGCCGCCCGCCTCCTTGACAGACATACACTCAAAACCTGAGCAGAATGGGCAGCTAATGGGTCAAAGGACGCCGCTTTGTGTAGCGGGCGTTTCTCCGAGATGTCAGGAGGCGCACGCGCACCTGAAGAATCGCGCTACTATAGTAGGAGGATGATATTTGACCGATGGCAGAACGTAGGTAGAGTCTTTTCTGGACACGTGTTGGTTTACTCAGATAAGAAGGTGGGGTGTGTGTACACGCAGATCCCCGGCGCCGCCTCCTCAGCTTTCGCGCCGTCGTCAGTCACGTACGCACGCCCCAAACAGGGGCTGCCGAGACCCCCAAAATGGGTTGTCACAACCTCAATCTCAACGTCCATGGCCACACACGTATGTAATAGCTCAAAAAAAGAGGACAGACAGTGGCTTGACCTTGAAAGGATACAACACTCTTTGGGAAGTGCTCACCTTTTTTTGAGCCAGCTGGGCTGACAGCAACAAATGGTGCTAAATGAGCAATTTGAAAAAGAGGCTACGGATTTTTGGGGCTCATTTACACATTCTTCATGGCATTGTTCGGACTGCCACAACTTTGTGCGCGCTCATTGCTGACTGCCTGCAGAACAACACGTGCGGTGCGTGCCTGTTGTGCCATGATGAGATGAGCCATGAGAAATGTCCGATGCTCTCCTCCAACCCTTCCAACACCACCCAAGTGCTGTAGAGGGCATATTTAGTGAACGTCAGCGCTCAGACCATCTACGTACCGTACATACAACCAAATCCGTAGATTCTAGATACCTGGTAGATGACTCCTAGGATTGCCATTGCTTCATGTGGCGGCAACAACTGACGTTCTCAACCACACATGGTAGTAATCAAATGTATTTTTTTTTTCATTTCGTACTTGACGCACTGACACAGGTTCTTTTGTCACTTCACGTCCAGGCAGCTGAAGATGTCTGGTTAACCGATCATCGCGAGCAAAGCCCAATCTCATAGTCATTTGTACTTGCTTATGAATTAAAGCAGCAAAAGAGTCTGTTGTTCACCCGCGATTGCAGATACTTTTGAGACGTCAACTTGCAGCCATCACTGTCCAAGATCTGCTAAATCGGCATTCTAAATGTGCCTCTCGTTAGTTTTGCTGATGGTCCTTTGACCATTACCTTTTTCATGACTTGTTCAGTGCACATTTATTGCAGGTATCCAAGTATTGGTGCAGTTGCGAGAAGGAGCGAAGCCTCGTCCATGTGGTGTGAATGTGAACATGGTCCTCTTAGTAACGCTTTATTGGCCATATTGAGCATATATATTGAGTAGAGAAAGAAGAAAGAAAAAAGGTGGGTGACCTCAACTGTACGTACTCGTACCTTGTTGTACCGACCCATTGTACTGTACTGTATAGTCATGCTCCCCACGCTCGTCATTCATCAGTGTACATACGTGATAAAGCCTACGAATATAATAAAAACATTTTTCGGTTGGCCCTGTTTGAAGAATGCGTGAAATGTATCGACAGGTGCGAGGCAGGGTCGAACCCGGGAGCCCTTTTATGGCTGTCATAATGAGTTCCTTTGGAAGCTCCAAGCCTCGACTCCAGTGTGGCCTCAACTTCAGGACTTTAGGACCATGTTTAAGGATCTTTGAAAGAGTTGCTCCGGAGCAAATGTGGTACATTACGGACACTGATGCCGGTCAGCAACTGTCTTGGGGGCGGAACAAGGCAGAAATCTTGGTCGTTCCAGGAATGTCTACACTACTGGGGAGTACATGAAAAATACCTTTTCGCCACCTTTTTATGGTTTCCATGAATGTTAAGTGCTGTTTCCCGTCGAGTCCAAGATTATTGCATTCCTCTCATGTCACTGCACGCTGAGTGCTTTTTTTTCTAGTGTTTCTCATTGAGAAATGACAGCATCCACCAGTGCGCGTGTGCAGTTCACGTGTGTGCAGCTGTGTGAGCGTGTGCGTGATGTCCACTGTCTGTTTGGCTGAGCAGTCAGGCAAAAGGTGCGAGAGCATTTTTATTTATGGAAAGCGCCCACGGGGTTCTGGAATCAATGAATATTGACCTGCCGAAAGCCGTTGGAAATGAAATATCCATTCCTACAATCAAGACTGAAAATTGCTGCTCTGTTGGGAGGAGGAGGTGAGATATTATTTTTGGATGTGCCCTAGCGAAAATTGATATCGGCAGGGATGAAAATCACGACCCATTACTTTTTGTCGCAACGCCCCTCTCACTCTGACTGCAGTGCTTAAATGAGGGTGAGCAGTTGCTATAATTCACCAGGATTTTTCCACTGTTGAACAAGTGTCTTGGCTCTGGACCAACTGCTATCATTTTCGTGGCAAAGACCACGACTGAGCTGTAATTTCACTCGTCTGTCTGAGAGGATGCAAGGGTTGGACAGGGAAAAACTTGGGTGAAAACAGAAAATACTTCTAAAGTGCAGTCGTCGGACGATATCGGCAAAACCACCAATTTACTCGAGTTCTCTCTGCTTGTCGATTTTTTTACTTCATACAAGGATTCGATTTGGTCAAGTCCATTTGCAAATACATAAGAAACTGATACAATCAAGTCAATTTCAGAACTTGTTCTGAAATTTCAGACTCTCGACAATTTCAGACTACGTGAGAAATCAGTCAAGCCTTAAAAAGTCAGTCAAAATGATGTCGAAGCAGAACAGGACAAATATGGAGCCGCCACCCAAGAAGTCTCAGAAGACCCTTCTACTGGCTGATGAGGTCCAAATCATCTAAATGTCAGTGAACAGAAAATAAGGAGCAAGGTAAAATCACAGTTGAGCAAAGTGAGTATTGCCATGTTATCGTAATATTGTGTGGCCAATGTTGACAAAACCATTCATTCCCTGTTGTACGCATGGAAAAACAAAAATCCTGTGTGTGAGTACAGTCAACTCTCAAGTTTTGCAACTTGTCCGTTGTCTGTACAAATCGAAATGTTGCAATAGTAGAATTCTAAAATTGTAGTAAACAAGCGTCACCACCAAAGTGTTGCAGAAATTGAACTCTTTGCAACGATGGAAGTGGCAAAAGTTGACTGTATTCTGTTACTCATCTCGATCCCTAATTCATGGGATTCGAGTTACCCTGCGGTTGAGTCCAGTCTTTTGATGTAGTCAAGTTTTTGGCCGTTGACCACCGACTTGACTCAATCGAGACTCGACCGTATGAAGACTGTGTCAAAACAAGCGTTCATTAGCGAAAATTTGCACACCCCCGAGAAAAAGCTCTTCTGCAGCGCTCAATAACGCTCGATTGAGCCTATGCTAAGAAGCATTCTGGTGTCTGGATACGAAGTTACAGAGGTCGATGTTTTCCCACCTTCCATCACTGGTGGAGAAAGTCAGTTGTTGCCACCATATGTGACAAATCCATGCATTTTGGTCTGCATACTGGTCATGCGGTGAAGGAGACATAATTGTCTCCTTCACCACAGACATGGGGATTGACACCTGCATGAAAGACTTTGGCCTCTACTCTGTCCCTGAAATGGCCCCAGTGACTGATGCTATCGCTCTCTCCATCCCCCGGACAAGGTCAATCAGCATCAAACCATAGGAAGACGTCCATTACCGGGGTCAGATTTGCGAGGGACCCCGCAAATTGCCACCTTGGCGAAGACACCAAAAGAGGGCTGTGACGACGCCAGATAAATATTGGTTCTGCGCTTGACCAATAATTGTCCTTGGACAGAGGTGTAATGACAGGGCAAAGAGGCCGGGCAGGAAAAAGCGGAGGAGAGCAGATTCGCCAAGGATTGAAATTGCCCAGAAAATTCGACAGCAAAAAGGACGAGACCTTAATTGCTACATTGATCCATCCAGCCGGCCATAAAGTGATCCTCAGCTCATCACTGCTACCGCTTCCATGGCCGGCCAACTTGCTTGCGGACCGTACAGGGTGACTCGATCGTTGCTCAGCGGACCGTACAGGGTGACCCAAGCAATGCTCACATTCTTGGTAGAGAAAAGAAAGGTCAAAACAGTGTCAGTCAGCTGAGTACGTACGAGTGACCTTGGATGACGAACGGTTGATCAATCAACGCTTCACATTTTTCCTAACATTATTTGATGCCGAGGTTGAGTAAGAGCGACTGAAATTCAGACCAGAAAAACTTTTACCCTGCAGTGAGGCTGAGTTGCGAAAATACGGCCATGCAAAATGTCAGAGACACGAGCGGGTTTCACCCTTCCCCATGTCCTGAGTCACCCTGTACGTGAAAGTCGCTTGCAGGTCAGTCAATCTCTGTTACCGGTCGTACTTACGACACTCTGTAACGCACTTGACGGACGTCCAATCTGCCCCGCCGGCCGCTATCACCTTCTTGATCGTGGACGGTTCCTTGTTTCAACAAACTCCTGCCAGAGCAGTTTTTTGCTGCCATCACCGTTCCAAGGAGCGAGTGAATGAAGCACGAACGCACAGCTCGTAAATTGCATCTTCTCCGCTTCCTGGTCTGCTACGTACGAGCCCCCCCCCCCTCTCGAAGGCCGTCGGCCAACATGAACGTCGTGCCGGGGTACAACGCAAGTAATGTGCCTCTAGACATGCAGTTGGCGTGCACACAGTGACGTCCGCCTAATGTTGTCCCGGAGAGACACAAGGAAGACGAGCGACGGCGACGTCTCCTGGTCCTGGCTGCTGCTGCTGCTGCTGCACTGCGCTGAATGCACTGCAGCCATCCTCACCTGGAGGGACGCTAGGATGTGCGAGCGCCACTGTAGTCGACACAGTAGCAATTACCTATTTCTGTGTACGCATAGGAGAAGAAAAAAAGACTGCGCTACGTATTGTGAGGACGCCCCCGGTGCAACGTGCATTGTCATGCAAAAAGCCATCTTCTCATGCCTCTTTTCAGCCTACCTCCACACGCTAATAGCAGGGAGCAGAAAACAACAATATATAAGCATATGGCGATCGATGGATCGATTTATTTAAGGAAGTACGTAAGAATCCGTTAGGCACAATTGGATAAGAGTCTCCATAAATAATCGGTTTATCACAGCTTTAGCAGCAAAACGTTCTTCTCATCCTCAGTTTCTACGTCTGACATTTCCCAGAGGCGACGGCAGTCCCATGGCCGGGGTCTTGATGGCCTTGTTGGGGGGACCCAGGAACTTGGGCTCTTCCTCAGAGGGCTCGGGCGACGGAGGCATCATGAGGTCGTTGTCAGACAGCCTCAAGTAGCTTCCAGGGAAGATGAAGGGGTCGTCGTCACTGTCGGCCTCAGCCTCCAACCTCTCATTGAGTGCGTTCTCCTCCTCCTCCCTGGCAGTGTCCAAGTTCTCCTTGTCAACGCTGTCCGCCAACTGCTGTCTCCTCTCCTCCCTCCTGGTGTAGAAGTCCTCCAGCTCATTCCAGAACCTGTTGAGGTTGATTCTGGCCGAAGAAGTGATCTTCCTGGGAAGACGTGGCTTCATCGGCCGTCGGAATGGGCAGGGTTTGCAAGTGGGCCACAGCGTGGAGAACGACGAGTGAGGAGGAGTGGCGGGAGGCGTGAGCGTCAGTGATGAGGACGGTGGCAGTCGAGAGTGTTGACCCTCAAGTGGATCGTGGTCTTGCTGTCTGCACATGATGTTGTTGTTGTTCTTGTCCTAGTCGAGGTTGCTCCTTGTTCTAGTCGAGGTTGCTCCTCTGGCTGTTGTTGTGCCTGCAGCTGATGCTGGAGAAGTTTCGTGTGTTGCTCGGACGTCGCTTCCCAGGCAAGTGAGCGGGACTGCTGGAGGGGTCGTTGGAGGATCGCTCGTTCGTCCCTTCGCTCACTCACTCCCTCTATCCCTCCCTACATGCATCATGCACACCACACAAAGAGGACGCTCTCGCTCGCCCACCCGCCCTCTAACGGCGGCGTCCGCCTTTATCCGGGCCGAGGGAGCGCGCGTAAAGCCTTGAAATTTCGCGGGCTTTTTTCCACAGACGCCAACAGAAGAATGTAGAATGTGCTTGCGTTTGTTTGCGTGTTGCTTTAGATCATGGGCTGCTTCAGCTGGGGGTTGGGGTTGGGGTTGAGGGGAAGGAATGGTGACGCGTGAGTTTGGGGCTTTGGGTGCGCGTTGTTTGCGTTCCCCCATGTGTGAGAGAGAGAGAGAGAGAAAGATTGTCAATGCGTCGCTCTCGCATGCACGGAACAAGTAAACGTAATATCATGCATGACTTCACCATTATCAATTGAAGCTGCGCTTGGGTATGCCCGATCAATGTTCACATACGTGCGGTAACAAAGCCTCAAAGATTCCGTCGCTTCCTGCATCTTGATCATGCACATTATGCATCTCTGCTCGAGTGTATGAGTTATTTGAGCGGTAAACATGCACGACTCCTTTTTCGATGCCACGGAATACACATCAAACACGCCAAGTGTGTTTTAAATCCTATTCCGTCCACTGTTTGCGCTCTCGGCCAACAAAGAGGGGTGAGAAAAACAAACGGCGCGCACGAAACAAGCCTTGGACAAGTTCTTTTGACGTGCCAGACATGTGTAACGTCGTCGTGATCACGTCTTCGAGTGGGCGGCGGCGCTCCAGATATCGGGGCTGCGGTGAGGCTTTGTTCCTCCCCTGGGTGACGTCCGAGGTGTCTTCTGCGATGAAATTTGAATGTAAGAAGACTTGTGAGAATTAATTTTGGCTCCAGAGGACTTCCTCTCTCCCCATTTAAGGCTGTCAAACCCAAAGTTGTGGCTGCTACATCAGGTCCGTCCATTCATTCTGTGCTGCTATGTAAAGGCCCCACTTACCATCTGTCGCCTCATTTGTGGTCGAGGCACTTGTGAAAACTGAGCAGACCTGTTTCCTCTGGATAACAATCGTTTGTTAACGCTTTCCCGCCGACGTCTGACTCTTCTTTTAGGTACAATGTGTATTAGTCCTAAGTGATATTTTTTTTTGGCCAGTGAGTGACAAAGCCTGCCTGACCCCTCTCTCGCACTTTGTAACGGACTTTAGGAGCTTTACCTGCGCGCAAACACACGTGCTCGTGTTGCTCGACATGACTTCCCTCGTGGCCGCCGCCCGCCAGGCCAACATCCGACACTTGACCTTCATCATCGACCAGGAACGGCTCCTTCTTCTTCACCCCATGGGGGTTTCGACGTGCACATCGCGGCCGAGACCACATGCGGCGATCACCTCGCGTGAAGAAAAAAAAATCCTTGTTCTCCTGATTATAACGTACGTAGGTGGAGATGAAGCAATTTCTCAGGTATGTGCTGTATTTTTGACTTGATGCAGCAAGTAGATTTACAACTGCGCTAGCTACTGTGTGACGTGAACATCCGCTCTCCGGACGGACCAGGGTCTGGGTGAGCCCACGTATGCGTACAACTTTGTTGACCATGACTCATTCCTCCTTGGAAAGAAATGCGGTGGACCATGTAATTTCCTCTCGCCTCCTCTCCACGTACTTGGCCAGGAGTACATAAACCTCCTGGAAAATGCCGGTATCGCTCAGGAGGCAACCGTTGGGCGATGAAAAATCCGCGGCATCATGTCCAGGAGACGTTGGAGAGAATACTCAATGAATGAATGTGTTTGGGCACAAAAAAACGGTTACGCCTAAGTCTAATGGGCGCGAGAGTCTCCGGAAATCCAGGAAGGCTCAACTTTGTCCTGAAAATGAAAACATTCCTCTCCTTCCTTGACGACCGCAGGCCAACTGACGCTTCTTCCTGGAGTGACCAGATTCTGGATGTGTCGGCGATTCGCGTGGCCTCCTTGTTGGCGATTTGCCTGACCTCCTCGCTGCCATTGGCCACCTCCTGGTGGCCGCCGACACCCAGTTGTGTGTGTGGATGGGCATGGACGAGCTGGAGGAGTCCTCACACCTCTGCTGGGGACGGCCCTGGTCGCCCTCGCCCTCGTCCGTGGGAAGGTGAGACAGGTGTGTTGTCTCAGAGGATTGAATGAACGAGAAAGAGGAAAAAAGACCGTTGCCACATTCCAGATTGGTCGCGCCTCAGAATAAGAAGAAAGGGAACGAGTGTGCAATACATATCATAATGAGGCCCCTGGGGCGGGCTTAATTCGCACTTAATCCCTGGATGTGCTACCGATTTTTTTTGTTGGGGCTATTCCATCTTTGTACTTTCTTTTTTCTATAGAAATGCTTGATCTAGGAGTAGTTGCGAGCTGCCCCGTAGAAGATGAAGCTTGGAGGACATTTTCTGGATGTCATCGAGCACAAAATCACGATTGAGTCAGGGATGGATGAAGACGTGAATGTCGTTCTTGCCGCTGTCGGACCTGGCCAGATCATCCCTCCCGCCCAAGATGTGTCTGCCCACCTTAATTTCTTTCTTGGGTTTCCGGAGACCGACGTGGACGAGATCGCAAAAAAGAGACGAATTAAGGAGGCGCCATCAGCTGTGGGTCGGAAACCTCTGGATGACAGGATGCTAAATTAAGGCTCATTGTAAAACTTGTACAACGTCTGTGGCTTCTGCGAACTTCCTCTTTTGTCTTTGCTGAAATGAATCGACCGACGTCGTCGTCGTGGGAAATTTAACGGCTATGCAATCACTGCCAGATCCAGATTTAGCGCAAATGGAGCGGAAGAGCTGAAAACCACCGTCATTACCCAGTACACGGACGTATTTACCCTTCATTCTGGACTTCCTGTTACGCATCTTGATGCACGTGTTGGGTGGTCAACTTGTACAATGCGTGTACAAGTACTTGGGAAATGTCAACTTTGCTCTTTTGGGGCGGGAAGTGGGAGTCAGACACTGTTCTAGCTGCTACAAGTTGAAAAAATGTTTTACCACGGACACTGTTAAAGCATAACGACTGCTTCATGTAGTAGTAATTGAAGAGGACACTTCTTTCTTCCAGCCATAACTTTTGACTGCAGAACTGGTTCACATGGAAAGCTAAGCAGCTTCTTCGAAATCAAACTGATTTGGTCTAGGACCACTCATCTTCCCACCGTATGGAGTCAGAGTAATGTAGTTAGAAAGCTTGATTGTGTCGTGAACAAACCAGTGGCAAAAGTGCGAATCAGTTTAGCTGAGGAGGAGCTGACGTAGAAGGGGTCCAACACATCTGTAGTTCAATCCAGCCCAAAGTTATGGCCGAAAGAAGAAGCATCCACTACACTTACTACACAAATATGTTTGTATCATATGTGTGCCCAAAGTCAATAATAGCCCTTGAAAGCAAAATTTTAAAATCTAAATACTCTAGCCAAAAAGATGTCGTTCTGCAAAAAAAAGTACCTCTCTGAACTATCCAAATACATACTTCCTTTCTCATGTCTTAGAATTCGACTGACTTTGACGCGGCAATTGGCGCTGTCCAACTCGAAGCAGGCTGAGTCTCATCTCGAGCGACGCCACTGAGGCTCTTGACCACGGCGACGGCCCCCAGATTGGACTTGCCGCCCGACATGGAGGCAGTGAAGAGGTCGGCGATTTCCTGGCCCTGACTTGTTGTCCCACGCACTCCATTTGTGCTTGTTCCAATGCATGCCCCAAATGCCTCCAAAGCAGTTGCTGTTGGCACTCGTCGAGATGTTTTGTGCACGTGCATACGTGGAAAAGGTTGTAAAGTGTCTTAAAAACTTGGCCGTTCCATTTGCCTAAAGTGGACGGAAACCGCGTCGCCACAATTAGGGAGTCGCGAGGGTCTGAGTCGATTGGTCGTCGGTCAAAGTGCTCGGCTGTCTTCAAATTAAGGTCGGCCGAAGACTATGTCACTGTCACCAACGCCAGACTGAATGAATGCCTTATGCTGGAGAGCAGACAAGATACCGCCATTGTCTGACCTAAAGACCACTACTGTATGCAAGTATGCATGTACATTCTTGGTAGGGCAGTTCACTTTCTCTTAATTGGGTCTGCTGTTCGTCGAAGAATAACTTCCTGGAGCAGGAAAGGGGTCGGGTTACTCCGGGGCGTGTGGCCACAAGTCTGGCAGCACCCTGATCAGCGGCGACTCGGGGATGCTGGCTGGCCAAGATGGCGGCGCCTGAGACGAGAACACGACCGAGACAGGACAAGTGTGCTTCTGAGCAGGCTCCCGAGGTTAAAAGTTGTTGTCACTCCTCGGACACGTCATTTTTTTTTAGCGCAATCACCTCATGGGAGAAAAATTCTCCCTTCTTCTATTTATGTCGACAACATCCCTGGGGTCTTCTTATATCTGGGCTGAGAAAGTCCGTTGAACTCGCGGTTTCTGCTCTTTCCCACCTGTGACCATTTTTTACCAAGATCACACGAGAGTTTGCGACATTCGGACTCCCCTTGTCCAAAGAAACACTTCCCAAGAAAAGATCAACATTGCGACTTTGTTTTGAAGACCCGCCTGGACGAAAAACCAGTACAAAGGTTTCCGCAAAAAGAATTTTTGCAGAATTTTAAGTAAGCCTTTGGGTATGTGAAGCATCCGCTACTAACTAGTGGACAGTGTCTGCTACCACCTAAAATTTCAGCTAAATCACAGACACATTTGGAGTCACAAATTCAGTCAGCTGAACGTGTGTGCACAGAGAGGCCCAGGGACGTAACAAACTCCAGCTTTTGCACTATCATACATACATGTGTGCAATGACATATCTTTGGCATCAGCGAGAAGAATCTGACGTGATGGCCGCAATCACCGGTTCGTGGCTATTTCTGCGACGTTGTTGATTCCTCAACTTTCTGTAAAGAAGAAATCTATTTTTGGTTTGTTTTTTTTTCGTGTAGGTGGGTTGCACCTCGATTCAGCCTCGACTCAGCTTCGACTCAGCCTCGACTCAGCCTCGACTCAGCCTCGACTCAGCCTCGACTCAGCCTCGACTCAGCCTCGATTCAGACGTGTCTCACCAGACTGTACTCAAGCAATGCTGTTGAGAAAAAAGACCGAGAAAGCTTGAAACGCCAACGAACTTTTGGCTGCTACCACATGTCGTTTCATGCCCTCCTGGACGAGAAGAACACCGATGAAGGAGGACGATTAAACCTCCGGTGGGCCATTAGATACGCCCCTCGGTCAATCACGTCATTGGTCCAAGGCCACGAGGCAAACAAAGCTGCGCTCGGGGCCACTTATGATGAACCACGCGTAGTTAACACAAGCCACGTTGTGCCAGGTTAATGACTTTGCGCGAGCGGGAAAGTTGACATTTTGCTATAAAAATAAGACGAGGTGGAAAATATGCATGTGACTCGTCATTATCAGAAGATGCTCTTAGTCCTCTAGACAGAAGACTCTTGGACGGTCAGATCACATTCAAGAACAGCGTTGTGGAAGCTGAGAGTGCCACAACTGGGTCACGTTCACACTGGGACACAAATATGGGTCACGTTCACACTGGGACACAAATATGGGTCACGTTCTGCACTATTCCTTAGAATTAGTCAATGGGTGGGTGCTGGAGCTCAAACGCACACTATAAAACTCGGGGAGGGAATAAAAAAAAAGTCCCAGAACTCTATTATATCTGGCTCTCACTGTCCCATCCTTCTCGCCCGGAGTCACTGTACTCACAGGGGACAAAGTGTCCGATCCCCCCGCGAGCGTGGATAATCGGGTGGTGTGAGGCGGACACCCAACTTTTGCGGGGGGGTGTCAAAATTTAACCCTTTTGAGAGGCACGACGAAGCGCAAACGTGCGGCCATTCATTAAGTGTATTGACAATCAAACGGGCTTCCGGTAGGTAGAAAGAAAGAGCTGATTGCGTGGTCAAGACCAGCATCTACAACTCTGAGCTGGACCGGCAGCCAATTCAGATGAGAACAACTGAACACACTTGATGTGCCAAAGATCAGGTCGATCGATCGACACACTGCTCAGGCCAGCATCTTCAGATACGCCAACTCTGCCCACAAAGATCTACTACAAGACACCGTCAGAACTGCACCGCTGGATACAGGGTGGCAATGAACGGTCACGTACATAAATTCCATGGTCACTACTGCTATTGTCTCTCTGTCTCTCAGTTAATTTAACCTGCCCTGTAATTACCCGATGATGTTCGGCCAGAAAGAGGAACATTTTGGAGGAAATACGACCCAAGAACTGCTACGGGCGCACGTGTTCCGACCGTATCTAACATTACTCCAACTTTTTCCATGTTTCAGTACAGAAGATAGTAAGTATTGCTGCTCATTCACCATAGAACTGTCACTGGTTTGTCCGGGATCTGAGGGTCGGCGAATCAAAATTTCCCTCCTTGGATCTTTTCTTCAGAGGGTTTTTTCCCTCCTCGAAAGGAAAGCCGACACAGGAGGTCCTCGCGACCAACAATTGTCCCTATTTTGATATTCTCTTCAAAATACTCAGGTGCGCTTCTGTACACAGATCAGAAGAATAGAGCAACCTAAGCTGTCTTGGCAGCTCTGTTTGGCCCCCTGATCATAACTTAAAACTGTCCACAGGATACCAGGGCCACGAAGCTACAAGTTTGCTGAAGTCAGGAATTCAGCTGAGCCCTGGAATGCGTTGAGCAGAGCTCGTTTGTAGGTCTCCTTTGCATGGAGCTTCCTTCTGCACAGGAGATGAGTGAGGTGTGAGCTAAATGGTCACACGCTGCAATTTCTTCAACGAAATTCCACCTCACTTGACAGGCTCATTCTAACCTTGGCGCGCTCAAAAGGCTCCGAGGGCTTCCAAGTGGGACTGTTGCTTAAGCTCAGCTTGTCCCACGTCCAAAGGATGGACAGGGGGGAGGTGCAGAGGGAGCTCAGCATGAGCACCTTAAAAGAAAAGGTGTCAGAACAAGACTTGGAAAGGGTAGCGGACCTGTGTAAGGCTGTGGGCATGTTGGACCCCACCGGCTCCCACTTCACTTGTTGTATCGCCTTTGACGCCGGTGATTACAGCAGAATCTTGCACGCCAGCGTATAGAGCCGCAACTGAGAGTACAGTCGATGTGGCGTATATTTCTTTCTCGCGACAATGACTTCTTCATCAGAAGGCTTTAGCTATAGCCTTAGGAAAAAAACGTTAAATGGAGGGAGGATCGACACCAGGATGACACCGTCGCGAGGAACCAGTGTACGCTGGTACGAAATGCTGAAGCTTGGACGCCAAGATTTTATCTAGATGTTTTTATTTCAGTCTTCTGAAGCATCCACGACGTGAGTACGTAGTGGTGGAACAATGTCAAGCTATTGTCTGCCTGACGAAAAGAAACTCTGGTTCAGTCGTGTTCGTCGTGACCTGTCTTGTTCGCGTGAAAGTTACACAATAACAATTTAAATTGGTGGCTCCAATTCTGGACTTTGTAACACAACTTCACTCCCTGGACGCAAAGTGATTCGTGGCACACTGTGCGCGGACGAGATTCGCATGTGCAATTGCGACTTCATCTGCGTCAGCCACGAGGATTTGGTCCAGACAATTTGGTGGGACGATTCCCAATCCTGTGATGGCAGATTCTTCTGCTCAAGACTGACTTTCTCGACAACAAACTTAGCAACTTGTGTGAAAAACATCCACTTTAGTGGTCTAACTTCACGTCCAGGCAGCTGAAGAACTTGAACATGTCGGGTTACCTGATCACCAGGTGTAAACACTAATCTAAATTTGCAAGTGTTGATAAATATAGCCCTCGTGCCGCGGAAGAGTCTGTTGCTAACCCTGATTTGCAGATACTCCTGCGATGCCAACTTGCTGCTCTTGCTCAATAAGCACAATGCATTATCTACAGATTTTGGCCCCTCAGCCTGGCCACAATGCGTATTTGCCCAACCCTTCAACTGATTCTCTCAATCGGTGCATCTAATTTAGTGATGAAAACATCTCCCCAACCGTGTAACTGGCCACAACACTACCTGGCCCGCCAATAACACGGCCCGGCTCTTCTTGGCCCTCCGATGCGTGGGAGTAGTGGGCAGATGTGATTGTCCGGGCTGCAGTCAACCCTGTCGTTGTAGTCGACGTGATCGATCAATCAGTCCGTGCAGTCGGACTCGGAGTGGTCAGCGGGGTTGAAAGGTGAGCTGTTTGTAGTAATTGCTATTGGGGACACAGAGAACACGCGAGAGTGAAAAGTGGGGGAAGTCTGAGTCTGAGAGAGCGATGCCGAGACCTTTCCCACGGCTCGTGCCCGACACGCTCGCTCATTCGGCACCTGTCCAGGGTTCTCATGGAGAAGAGAGCGTTTAAACAACGCCATATGACGCCCTCAGCTCGCTCAGCCACGGTTTCTATCCCTCCGTGATAAGGCGTGGACTCGCACTCGAGTGGGGATTGTGCTAGGGCTGTAGCGAGCGTGTGAGGATCGAGCCGCGCCTCAACGTTCAGGTGCTGGGGCCGAAGGTGCACAGCCCGAAGATGCACAGCTCACAGTATACAGCAAGAGGCAGAAAGGTCCTGTCCATACCAAAGCACGCTTTACTAGCGTATTCACTTTTCGTGTGGAGATGTTAATTCGGGCTGGCTCGAGTTCGACGAGCCGAGCTCGGTCCTGCTCTAGTCGGTAGCACGCTGTGTGTTGCATATACGTTAGAGGTAGGTCGGACTTTAGAATCCCATCTGCAGGCAATTTCATCCAGCATCAAGTCATGGCGGAGAGCGAACTTTCAGAGGAAAACTTTCCTATTCAGATACTTTGTCATTGGGCAAGAGTCGCCCTCAAAGTGGGCTTAGTGCACTTCTAGCTGACGTTGAGAGCGTTGGTGAAATCTCTGTGGGTAAGAGCAGGGGGCGTCCTTGCTGCAACGGACTAAATTTGGCCCGGCCAAGGGGCGCGCTTTTCCCCAATGGTGAAACCAAACGAGCGCGCTCGTTCTAACTGCTAAATCGATCGGTCCGTAGATACACTTTAAAAGAAGCGCGCGCTATTGACAACGTCACACTTCGCCACAGCTCTTTGTCTGACGAACATATTCTCATCCGATTCAGCGTGCAAAAGACAACCATGGTCTTCGTCACCGCCCCATCCAAGCTGACCCGCAAGGTTACCAAGTCCCTGAAGCGGAGGCTGCTTGCCAAGTTGCCCTGGGTCAACAGCAACAACAACAGCACTGACGACAACGGCAGCGTCGGCAGCGTTAGCCAGCACGAGGTCGTCCCGGCTGTCTCCGCCCGCAGGACCGAGACGGACGAAAACGCCTTGAACGAGGCTCTGGAGGCCAGACTTATGGAACTGATCGCCAACACGCCTGCCCAGGAAGATGGACCGATCACTCTCCACGTGGGGATGGCCACAGTTTTCATCCCAGCCAACCCGGATGCTCTCATCTACGACACCGCCTCATTGTCGTCGTCGTCGGTTTCCTCCGCCGCCTCCTTCACGGGCCTCATGCCCAAGGTCAAGACGTGGTGCCAGACCGCACAGGCTCAAGTGTGAAGCTGGCCAAGATCATCGGTGATTGCAAAGGCTCAAAAAAGCTTGTGATAGAAGTCTTCCTGTTTCTATTGTCTCGTGCATATGATGTAATGATAAGTTCGTATTTTGATTGCCACAATATATACTCATATTTGGATATGAATCACGGCCTTCTTATTGCTACGGTATGGGTTCGTTCACTCAGTGGTGGATGATACCGATGAAAGTAGGTTCGCTTAAGCTGCCATGAATGTGTCATTGTGTGGAGTCAACGTTGGCCATCCAGCTCTTCTACCTGCCGTACGCCCGTGATCGTGGCATCACGTGCGCTGCCCTCCAATATGTGTAGGCACACGCACGTACTTGTATGTGACACACTGTATTTACGTTTGTCAGTGTGCACTGTATTCTTTTCCTTCTTGACGAGCAGTTTCAATGGTTGGTCATGATCCTGCCAGTAGTTGGCTTCGGTAGCGCTGAGCATGGACTTCTCCACGCAGGAGGAGTAATGGACGTGCTGCCATGAGACAATCCAGAGAAGAATGGTGTGCAAGATTGCGTGACAACTTTTCAAGCTTACTCCCATCATTGACAAGTGCCACGGCCACAATTCACTGTTGGATTGATCCAAGACCTTGAGGTCGGCTTAAGGTCTTAAAAAAGATCTTGTAAAAATCTCCTTCGACGCCACAGCAAAACACACCTAGTTGTAAAGGTGATCCCTACCCAGCCCTTTCTTTCTTTTTCCTTTTCACCTACGGTTTTTGTGGCACTTGAAGGTCATCATCGCCATTAATCTGGTGCATGCCAAGGAAGTTTTCGGTGAACTCTTTTATAATCCTTTTTGCGTCACTATGACAAAAGCCTTGCATGCCTAATCTGGCGAACTGAAGCGGGACTGCCTCAGCAGTGTCTTAGGCAAGTTTGGTCAAGGTAGTCATTTCCTGCTCCCCACCCAGATAATGATAATTTTCTTGTCTACACCTTCGTGGGACAGAGAAAAATATGAGCTACTCTAATCCAGAAAAAATCAACGTGCTCCAGAAGAGGAAGTGTGCTCAACGTCCCCCTCCCCCCCCCCCCCCAAAGCAATAATAGACTCCGAAAAGATAAGATCTCTGGCAGTAAAGAAGACGTTTGTTCAACCCCATTGTATTTGTCTTGCCATATGGCGTGTCCTGGTCTGGGGGACACAGAAAATTGTAATCCACCATTCACTAAAGTCCACTTTTGATAGCTTGTCCTCTGTCTCCTCACCCTGCAGTCCTCGATAACATCTGAATCCTCGATTAGCTTCTATTCAAGACTATCCGACCTGCCGAGTTGGCCTCTCTCTAGTCGCGATGATGATTATTATTTTTAATTCTTCTTTTTGCTCACCCGCCAAAAGCCGGCACACAAATCATAAATTGAGGGTGGAAAATCCGCACGCGATCTCGTCGTTGTCGTCGTCCTCGTGGCCGGAGACCTGGGGATTAGAACAAAGCCCGCCAAATGGAAACTCTGGAGGTGTCAAAACGGATGAAAAGAATTTCAGGGAAGAGAGGACTTTTTTTCTGGAAGACAGCGTGTGCTCATTGGAATATCCAAAGGGGGGTAAAGTAGAAAACGAGGCAGGGGGTTTTGCTCTGCCACAAGAATAATTAAAGGCGAGGAACTGTGTGATTTCTAAAGGAAGTTTAATTAGAAGCATTCACAAACTCCCCTTAGAAAAATGCCGCTCTTCTCACTGACCCAATGCTGCGGCTGCATCAACATTACTTAGAATTGGCACACAGGTTAAGTGGATGTATATTTATATACCGACGTGCACACGTACGTGGCGGTACAGGGTGTGTCACAACTGGCGCCACTTTGAACACTGTGTGGTCAAACCAGCTTTGAGTTTAAGTCGATCATAAATTTTGTACTAACTTTACGTTATGTTGTACCTTTGGTGGGAAGACCTCAGTTTGGAGTGGTAAACTTTGTGGCAGTGGCCGCCTTCCAAGGAAAGTACAGTAGTCCCCGCCTATTGTAGCAGCTGAACATTGAGCGGTGAGATAACGTGGAGCCTGCACCACATTTTTTAGGGGTGAGACGAGAGATTTAGAGTGAAAGTAAAGTCGTACAACTTCATTTAGCTTTAAGAAAGAACTTGTCCCAAGTGGACTCTGCTTCATCTTCCCCACGTCATTTTCAAACTGCAGAAGCTCGAAAAAGGTCCAAATTTTGGAGCAGTCACTCATCGGTGTAGCGCGTTCACGGCCCATCTCACGGCGATTCTGCTACATTAAGCGGTGAATCTTTGCTTTATAATTGAAACAGGACTTTGGAAACCTGCTATATAAAGCGGGCACCACTGTTCGGCCAAAGTTTGATCTTGTACCATGTTTTTTATTATACAAAACCCCTTTTTTCAGTAATGAGTACTCATGGCACCAGAGACATCTTCCAAGACGTTAGATCTATGCACGGGACAATGCTCTTAAACTATGAAAACTATTTTATATTCAAAAAAGGCACCTGATGCACACCATGGCAATGACTCCCCCATGGGGCAGTTTCGACTCCAACCCCAGCAAACACAGCATCAGGAGTCAAACTTTGGCTCAAAGTAAGCTTGTCCGCCTGGACTGATCTTGTTGAAGTCGCTACCACGTCGAGGGCATCAAAGGAGGCCCGGCATGGCACGCACGTCCTGCCTCGAGCCAATTCTTGCAGTAGCACGTACGTCGTCTGCTACACACGTCCCCGTTCGCTTTGCTCAGGTATGCGTCCAAGCTGTGGTCTGATTTGCAGTGCACGCCAGTTCGCTGAGGGGTGCGTTACGTGAAAAACTAATCATAGCTGTTGTTTTTCGGTCATGTGACTGATTCCAATTGTTTTCCCAAACGATTTCCTCGGCGTGCATTCCTGCGGTCTCACCTGGGGCGAGCGGGACCGAGGGAGGACGCCTGACTCGAGGGGGGACTCGAGGGAGTCCGCGGGTTATACGTAGCTGACCTCTGTGAGACAAAAGACGCAGGTGTGATTGTTTTGGCCGCTAACAAACGCAAGCTTCGTACGTGTTCATAAGCAGAGGAATGTCTGGGAACGACGCCACCGCATTCCTTGGCGAATTGTTCAGCTTTGCTCACTGTGTGTTTGCTCATGGGAGGAGGCAGACAAGTTTTGAGACATCTGCAGCGTTCAAATTTGTCACACACTCGCAGAGAAACCGCCTGCTCGAAGAGCGAAGTCAGATTCGCGTCTTCTTTGAGCGCAGCATCTTTTTCACACATGTAAACAAATCTGTTATCTGCTGCGCGTCTCCGAGCATGGGAGAATGTGAATGAGTGACTTTTCTGACATGGATACGCTTGCATGTGTTACAAGTTCCCGCCGCGGCGATGCCTCTTTGATGCTTATGCACATGTGGAAGAAGCACTTTTATCAGTTGTTCAGCCTGTACTTCTGCCCTACGCCCATGTTGTCACCAAAAAAGTGGGTGCCAGCCAATGGACCGGGTCGAGGAGAGGGAGAGATTCGCCAAGTCACTAAGCATCCATTTCCTCAAGAATTCTCTTTGTCGCCGAAGATGAGAAAAAGCCACCACAGTGGAGGGCTGACAAATTGATGCCCCCATCAAAGAAAACGGCCATTTTTTTACGCACAACTGCTTATGCCGAGTGAAGCAACAAAAAGTCTGCAGATGTCACCAAACTGGGGGGATCCATCTTTGGCCATAAAGAGCTGCTCGTGTTGGCTAGGATATCTGATCGCACTTCCTGCAGGATCTGTCTCCAAGTACAGACAGCGGAACCAACCTTCCTATGACACTCAAGCCCTCAATTCTGACAGAGGTTAGGTTACTTTCTGGTCCTGCATGCGCAATATACACTTTGAGTGTAGAAATCACAGTAAAAAGGAGGCCGACATCACTAAAAAGAAGTATTCCGTATGTTCTGGTCTAAGTCGCATTAATGTGACTGCACACAGTACCGTAATCATACTTGCAGCAAGCTTAGCAAAGCTCCTCGAGGGAAAGAATAAAGCCGATGGGCGATTGGCGGCTCGCCGAGCCCATGGAGCCGCAACACGTGCTTCCGCTTGCTGCCGCCACCGACGTCACTGCCGCCGCCGCCGCCGCTGCCGTCGCCGCTGTTGCGAGAGGCGCGGGAAATTTCGGCAGGTGCGAGAAACAGGGTGCGAAGGAAGGCGACGACGAAGCTCTCCGAGGACCCCACCGCCTGCTGCTCCCCTTTCCCTGGGACGGACGAGCGCGCTTGCCTAACATAGTCGCCGCCCGCTGCCTCCCGCCGCAGTCGTTACTCAGCAAGCGAACGAGTAACATCGGATTCTACGTCCACACATTCTCCCTCTCTCTCTCTCTCTCTCTCACACACACACACATCAAGAGCAACAGCGAGATGCCTCCGGTCGCCACCTTTGACATCATCGCTGCGGATGCCGCCGTCGCGCCAGACAACAACTTGTCCAAGACTCACCAGTACCGCAAGGTGATGAAGCCACTGCTGGAGCGAAAGAGACGTGCCAGAATCAACAAATGTCTGGATGAACTGAAGGACCTGATGGTGTTCGCCCTGCAGTCCGAAGGCGAGTCCATCACCAAGCTGGAGAAGGCCGATGTCCTGGAACTGACAGTCCGACACCTGCAGAAGCTGAAGAGGCAGCAGATGATCAGATCGAACCCAGCGCTGGACATGGACCGCTACCGCTCCGGCTTCTCCGCTTGCGCCAGTGAGGTCAGCCGTTGCTTGGCCTCCATCCCCGGCATCAACATCAACATTGGCACGGCTCTGATGTCGCATCTGGGCAGCAGCATCAGCGCTCTTGAGCGCACGTCCGCCATCACCTCTCCCCTCACTGTCAACACGGTCTCGCCGGCAGCCGCTCCTCCAGCCACGCCGTCACCTCCGACGAAGCAGCCGCTGTCTCCTCACTCTGATAGCGGCTACACCTCCGGCCGTGAAACGTCCTCGCCCACGTCCATCCACAAGCAGATGCCCTCGTCACCCAAGAGCGGCGACTCCGTGTGGAGGCCCTTCTGAAGGAGCAAGCACGACGCACCTGAGATCTCGAGGAAAACAAATCTTCCAACACTGTCTACATTATCCACTTTTTCCTATTTTTGGGGCGTTCCGACCACGCCGCAGAATCATGTTGACTGTGATAAAATTTTCACTTGCTCCCGCTATCTATATTATGTAATATGACTTTGGATAAAGATGCAATTAAAGAATTTCGTGCAATCTCGTCTCTGGCAAGTTAATTAATCTTTTGTGCTTGAAACAAGCGTTTGGTATAAAGCGTCGTTAAGCCGCTTAGGCCAGTCTTGAGCGTGACTGAGGCCGATTAATTGGCTCCTCGCGATCCATGGGAACGTAAAAGCAGCGTGCACCAATTTCCTTTCTCTCCCCCACCCTGATTTCTTGCCTTGCTAAACAACAAAGATTGAAGTAGTCGTGGTGGTGGGGGTCGAACTTGGTCGGGACCACCCAGACGCTGAGGCTTGACCCCTTGGCTTCCTCTGCCCTGCAGAGGAGAGAAAAGACGACGCCGTGAGGCAGTAGCAGGTTGGGAGGGGATGCCTGACACTATTATGGCCGTGACGATAATTCGCCGTTTCCTTCACACACGGTAGGAGAAAGGAAAGCAAAGCACTGGAGGCACTTTCAAGAGGACAGGAATGTTTCTTGCTCACTCACAGAGGGGTCAGACCCAGTGACAGTTCTCAGAGCACCGGAGAGGGCATGGGAAAGGACGTTGGTGGGGAGGTGTTGCCGCTGTCGACAACAATGTGCACTTGGCTGGGAAGGCATCTGGTGTAGTAAACCTGAGGGCAGTCGACTGTGCTGGACTCATTCGTACATGTGCGTGTGTACGTTGGGTATGTGTGTCCAGTAGGAGTGGGTTCAAGTCTGGGCTCCGGCTCGGAAGCTTGAAAACAGGCTTGAAGAAGGCCGCACCTAAACGTAAAAGGACAAAACTTTTCAACCTTAGCTTGGAGATGGCGTCTTTGTCTGCTAGATGTTTTCCAAGCCACAGATGAACGCATCTGTTAGGTGCTGGGGCAAGCCGATTTCGTCCGGGCGAAGCTTGATCCGGGCTCGAGATGTTGTCAGGCTCGACCCACCCAACAACAACACGCGTGTCCCACGTACTTCTCAGCCGCAGTGATAAAGGTTTACACTACATAATTCCTCCTTAACCTGTCGTTATCCTTATACTTGTTCTTGAACCTGGACTTGTACTTACCCACCTCATGGAAGCCATAAATAAGAACGAGAGGAAGGATAAGGACAAGTTAGGCTATCCTCGTACGTATGTAGTACGCACGCATGATGTATGGTATGTTCTGTAAATAAAGGCTGGCAGCTGCCAAAGTAAACAAAATTCAAGATGTCTGCAAAAAAAAAGAGCTTCCCCCTCATGCCACGAACCGGCAGTGAGAACGAAAACAAGAAAAGGTCATGAGCATTGAGTTACGTGGAATGAGGATGGCCAACAAAGTATTTGGACTGGCATTACCTGAAAAATATAGCTGGTTTTTGTAAATGCTGGAGAGACCATCTTGACTACTGTACATGGACTCACAACGTTGGTGCGACGCGTTCTTGCCCGGTGCATGACTGCAGCCATAGCTGCAGCTATGCAGCAACACGGGCTATTTATTACACAATTGCCCTGTACCATATCTGTGCCCCGTGATCTTAAAACAAATTGTTTTAAAATCGAGCATCCGGTTTCACTCTGGCAGTCAAGGCGGAAAATAAGATTAAGAGCAATAATGCAAGTGCCGATAATAATATCTTGATCAATTGATCATTGTCCATAATTGTGGGGGAGGGACAAATATGTTCACTAAAGTACGATTACAATGCTGTTGTTAGCCAACTAATTTTGTTCAGGCATATTAGCCACGCTGGGGCGCGCAAGTGTGACCAAGCTCAATACTCGCCATCCTTCTGGAGTAGCCTAAAAAAAAAGATTAATCACACGCATAGTTACGTGCGCGTTGCAGCTCCAAGTCCATCTAGCGCAATTGACGTTTGTTGAGACACGCCGAAATGAGGCGCTTCTATTGCTTCGCTGCACTGTGCACGGCCGTGTGTGCGAAGACTTCCTCGCAGACAGTGCAGTGCAGGTGTCGTATATGTATGAAGAAGCCACACCTCTGTCCTATTGAACAGTCGTGGCAAACACTGCAAGTTGGCATCTCGGGAGTAGCTGCAGTCCAGGGGTAGCAACAGACAATCTTCTGGGGCTTTAGCTAAATTTGTAAACAGGTACAAGTGACTACGAGACTGGTCCTTACACGTGATGATCAGTGAACCAGACATGTTCAGCATCTTCAGCTGCCTGGACATGAAGTTGGACAAAGACCCGCGACTCTGACAATGACGCACTAAAGTGAATGTTTTTCTGCCAATAAAAAACCTTTCAGTACTGAATGTCTTGTAGAGAAAGTCAGAAGAATCTGCCATCACATGTGACAATGGGAAGTCCGCAGGTTCTGATTCACCTCAGACTCTGGCTGACTCAGACACAGGCAAGACCAAGGGGTCATTTTGTTCATTTTGAACTATGAAGAAGCTCTTGGAAAACTGCACAATTGCTGAACGTTAGTGCTGGAGACTACGTAGATCTTTCGCCCTCTCCATCGTTTAAGCTGACCAACTTCTCTCATGTCACGAATTATGATATCCCATTGACCAAGTGATGTCCTACGCGGAACGCGCCAGTGGGACTTGGCTCCACATCGGTCTGTGTAACCGGAAGACAACGCCCCCCTCTGCTGGCGTTGTACAGGAGTGATCAGACTCTCCATGATGCCATCATCTATAAATCTATGCCATGCATCGAATCGCTATCTCCCCTTTACCGCTCATGCATCCATCCGTTGAAAAACCACTGCACAAAGAACATCAGTCCGCGCGCGCACGCACGCACGCGGGTACGCACGCGGGCACGCACGCGGGCACAAGGGAGAAGAAAACGTGTGCGGTGGTACACAACGTGGATGAGAGGAAGTTTGGTCCGTGATTTTAGCGTATCACGTCCAACGTTTGATGCCCTGCCATTCAATCGCGGTGATTTGAACGCACGCACGCGCCCACGAATTCTAGTGCCCTGTTACACACACACACACACACACACACACACACACAGGGGTAGGAAAAACCTATATAGGAATCAATGGCGATACCGCACGTAAAGCCACACAGTCAAAGGCGTGGATAACGACCATTGTGCTCCGGTTTTTTTTTTTACCAAGATGTTTTGTGGCAATAACAGCTCTGTCCACGAGCAGAAAAGTTCGACGTACGTGTGTGGACCGAACTGTTACATGTCGTAGGCGTCCATCGTGGCCTCGGTTGGGAGCGACGTCAAGGAATCAAAGGCGTCCAACACAGTCGCTCTCTGGATGTGAGCCCTTGAGGGGACATTTGTAGCGTTTCTCCACTTCCAACTAGCTGCGCCCTGGTTTCGTGTCGTCCACGTCGTTGTCCACGCGCGCTTCCTTCCTTGCTTCCTCTCATCGGTTCCCCTTGGCTGAGTTCTCCTCGTCGGAATCATTGGCGTGTGTCCCTGGGAACGGTCTCATGGAAAGAAAGAAAGACAGAAAGAAAACCAAGAAGCATCACTACTGCGCGTGGCAAAAGCAAGCCATATCCGGTAATAGGGCTATGTACGTAATGGCGTGTACCGACGTCCAGAACTTGAAACTCGGCTGTGTCGTTGACCGGCTTGTTGTTGTTGTCGTCGTCGATAACCTTTCTTATTATTTTGCAGGGGCCCCAATGAAAGCTTATTGAAACGTCTTCTCTGTACGTCCGAGGAGGAAAAACGAAATCCCAGAAAAATGAAACCGACTCACGCGCGTGTGAATGATTGATGATACGTGGTACAGAATGAATGGCAACACAGCTACTCAAGGGCTGTTTGGACGAGGCTTTGGACCATCATCAGTCCTTTGCCAGCGTCGACGCTGCCACCGCCAGCATCATGTTCGCGAGTTCATCAGACGTCTGCATCGCAATGAATAAGACACTCGAGTGCAAACACATCCCTCACTGCCAACGGAACGACCACGCGGGCTCGTTGGCCGACAACGGATTCCATCTTCCGCTCCTCTTTGGTTCCGGTTTTTGCTCCTCTTCCTTCCGATGATTTCCCACAACAGATTTCTTGGCAGTAAAAAGCTCATCGATGCATGGAGGACGGTTGGAAACACAACGCGCCGAGCCGAGTGAGAAATTCTGGAGCAAATTAGTTCTGCTGCACTCGGACGGACGCCGATCCATGCATCTTCCACTGACTGCACCAGTTATGAAGACTTTGGCTTCGTCTCCAAGCTGACCAAGCAACGTTACGACCAAGTCGCCCCCGACCCTCCTGGTGGTGTCCGTCCACACCCCGTACACGCGCCTTATGCAAACAGAAGAAGTGATTTGGGACATGACAAAGCTGCCTGTTTCTTTTTTTTCTTCTATTGTTACCTCGTCAAACTTGTCTCTATCGCTCTGCCAGATTTATTTCCTGCAGTCCACGCACGCGGACGCCAACGCAGGCATCACTTGCGGCTTCTTCACGCTGGTCTGGCACGAGAATCCTGAATTTTCTCGTGGGAAAAGTCCGATTTTTGCCACACTTCAGCGCCCACGCAACCAAAAAAAAGAGACAAAAAAGGCGCGGTTAGGAGAAAAGGCCTTTGTACGAAAGAGACTGAGGAATGCTGGACGTTCACTCAGTCTGCGGATGGCTGCAAGGAAGCTTATGCGTCTGTGGACTGCGTAAAGCTGATTCCAGCTCCTTCTCACCGCAAGGAAAACATTTTACGGCAGAGGAAATGGAGCGGAGAGTCGTGGTAGCCGGACGAATTTGTCGCGCCCATGAAGGGTCTCGTGACGAAATGCTCGGCTCTTTCAATGGTCAGGCTTTCCAGGGGGATTTTTTGTTTTGCCAGACATTTGTCAGCCAGTCCAATTCATTTCTCTGTCACACTTGGGTTGAAAAAAGTCATGATGTCCGATTGAGGGACAACAACAGTCCTATAAAATACTGCTGCCAGCCTCCATAAAAGGGCGTTTGCAACAAAGCACGTACACAATTATTGCGTGAATTTTTGACTACGGATAGCAAAAAAGTGCGTCCCAGTGCCCTCGGTCACAATAGGCACGCTCACTGCGCAGGTTAGCGAGCGTGTGGGCGGACATGACGTTTTGGCACACATGCAAGGGAGTGTCTGAGCGTGCGCGCGCGCGCTCGCGCGTGCGTGCAGCCCGCAGTTGTACAGCCTGTCACATACAGGTTTCAATTCACGGTGTACAAGTGCATATGCATGTATGTATGGCACAATCTTTGGTCAGCGCCGGGCAACGACGACGAGGACGACGGACGACAGCTTTATCATTGCCAGTGCTGCAGCAAATCTTCACATCTTGTGTCACTGTTTGCTTTGCAGCGACGCGTTCTGCGTGCTCCTCATTGTGCTGGTAATTGCAGCGATCCAAGTCATCACGCACGCTCCCGGATGTGAACGCCCAACATACTGTATGCGTCCTCCACCGTCTCCACCCTTTCACCTGACAAAAATCTCTCGACGAGAGCGCATGAATCCTGGAAGCGTTGCTGATGTGCTGCAATGACATCCATATCGGACAGTCGGGCTCAAGAGCATTCGAAACACCACGAGAATTGCACATTCTCACCGTTCACTCCCGAACGTTTGAAAGAAGTTGCACTAATAATGGCTGCGGTGGCTGTTATGTCATGCTGTGCGCTTGAAATTCGTGCATAATCTCCACATTGTCTGAGACAGCATCTCAGGAGCACGATCTAATGTATTCGTGATGCGGAGATACCTCAAAGACTGCTCATGAATGATGACCGCCCTCGTACTGTGGAAGAAAATTTCTGACTTGGGATGTCCTTAAAATCAAGTAGAAAGCTTGATTTTTCACAACACAGACTTCTGTGTTGTGTTCTGGAGGGCATTCATAGCTCTTCAATGCTGTATTGCAAACTAAATCTGAGGCACCACCTGAGGGGTGATGAATAAAGATTGAATCTTTTCCAGTTCTTGCCAGTTCCTGCTTGCCACTTGCTGCCCTGATCACACTTCATGGTCTTTCACGAGGCATCTCAGCGTTACGAATACTTTTGAACCTGCCCCTTTTGCTTCTCCATGCCGTCTTAGACAATGTGGAGATTATGCACGAATTTCAAGCGCACTGCAAAGCATAACACTTCAGCCATTATTAGTGCAACTTCTCGCAAACGTTCGGGAGTTCCAAAATGCGCAGTTCTCGTGGTGTTACGAATACTGTGGAGCCTGACTGTATGTTACATTCTTCGCCTACCTGACACTCAGGGTCTGATGGCAGCACTATGAATCTGCGATCAAGCAGGCCAAAGTCATTTGCATGCTTTGGAAGACGATGAAAAAAACCGCCCACGTGCGTGCCTTCCAGCTGAAGCAGTCAGCTCAGAAGGGGTCAATGGTATGCAAGTATTATATAATATGCAATTGCTCGGTCACCTACACCGAATCAGTGCAACTTGAAGCTCGCCTCCCCCCCCCCCTTTTTTTATTCTTCCACGAGCCGCACGTACCCAAGTGCAGCAGCCCACATACATACTCATACGTCCCTATCTGAGCGAGTAAGAGCAGTGGCTCATTATGCGCGTACTCTATGGAACCCAAATTTATGTAGTCTGTTCTCATGCTCTCCGTAAAAGGGCACAAAGGTGGGAAAGAGCATGGTTGGTGGATACCTGGGGGTACCTGGGGGTACCGGGGGTACCTGGGGGTACGTGCCCTCCATGACATGGGAAATACCTTCGCCTAATTGGACCTCCATAACACGATCTGCGTTACGTCGGATGGGAAACTGGGGACCGTGGAATTCCTCCCATGCGCATACCTCCACAGAGCTACTGTACGTATGCACACGTACAGTGCTCATGTGAGACAAAAGAGGCTCACCTGAGATGGACAGATAAACGGATTTCTACCACATCCAACTGTACATGCGCGTTGGTTGATGCTGTGCCCTTAATAAGCATGCCGGAGTGCAGCATCGGCCATGCACGCACCACAGCAAGGCGAGGAGGAGGGTCTTGACGTAGGTCAAAACGTCGCATGCACGATCTTATAAACACATCAGAGAAGCTGTTGCTCCTGCAGTACGTGCACAATGTGTTCTCCTCCCGTACATACGAGTACACACACAAGCTGTCGTTGATGGCCGCCCTCCTCTCTCCCCCTCCCCCCTCTGTTCTGTCACTTGGGCAATCATTACTCAAGATTATCGTCGTCGCCATCCTGTCTGCCCTAGCGCACACGTGCTTGGCTTGAAGAAGCAAAAGTATTTTTGCCATCAGCAAAGATTTATCTCAGCCCTGGGAGGCTCCACCCCAAAAGCGCCTTTTCAAGGAGGAAGGAGCGTCATTTATTTCGAAATGACCAACGTTAGGAATGCTCTATTCTTCCTCTCTTTTCAATGCACCTGTGCCAGGGCTCCCACTCAAGCCGTGACACTGATGCCAACAAAAAAGGCTCTCGAGTGGCGCGCATTTACAGCCTTCGATACGCGGCAAAAAGAAATCGTCGGTGCAATATGCAAAAACGTCCCTTCTGCCTCCGTAACGTGCGTGCATCACTGGTTCGTGTACGTGCAGAAGTGCCGAGCATGGCCCAGGGCCGGCCGGCAAGCAGCAAGGCAGGCAGGCAACAAGTCCATGGCGTGCTGCAACCAGAGCTCAAAATTTTCGAGACCCCCCAAAAAATCGGGCTCAATATTTCACCTCGATCGCGGGGCAATTTTTTTTTCTGCTCTCTTACGGAACGTGTGCACGGGGCCCAATCGTGTTTCCCACACCAGACCGCACTCTCACGATGATAGCTCATTGTGCGAGCGCGTGCGCGCGACCTCTGTGTTGCCTCCTGTGTGACCTCGGTGTCACCCATCCACTTGACTTCCGTTCTCAGGAGATGCAAGAGGCCAGACCTTTGAGCCACGAAATGCTGTGAAACAGACCGTGCCCCTTTACGCGGCTGGAGGTGGGTCGGGCCGGGCAGCCAACGCCGTCAGACCTCGAAGTACGACTTCGCCGGGGAGAACCACATCGGGTCGTCGGTGTCTACAGACGTGCACCAACGGTGTAACTCACTATGACTCTGGTGTGTATTTGCTGGCATATGAATTCCTAGAAAAAAAAAAGTGCACTACGCCTTTCTACCTCTAATTACAACCTTTCTGTGGATGAGACCCTGGTGGGAAAGACATGCGACCTCATTTTGCGGCGCTCCCACGATGGAACCTTTCTCATTGCCAGAGATCAAGAAGCTAAACGAATGAAAGAATCAATGGGACGCAGTAAAGTAAGCCCATGGAAACAATGCCACAGTTGTGTATTTGTCCGCATTTTAAGGTACAACAAGCATAGTTTGTGCACTTGTCAGAAACTTGTACAGAAGTAGAGCAGAGCAATTGCCCATTTCATTGGTATGGAGTCGACGATATCACAGAGATGCGAGCAGCGCTGCTTTCACCAAGGCCTCCAGGAATTCTTGTCCAAGTCCTTCTTCTCTTCGTCGATGGTGGAGCTGTTGCCGCTGTCGCTGTCGTCAGACAACTGTCGCTTTCGAGCGGCTGCCGAGACCTCCACACTTTCCGATGATTCACGTTTTCTGGAGGAGAGATCCAGAGCGACCTCGATTTCTTCCTCTTCTTCCTCAACCTCTTCTTCCATCTCTTCCTCCTCCTCCTCTTCGCTGGTGACGTGAGACGCCGGCTTGGGGTCAATCACCAGAGACGGAGTCGCAGCCCCGGACTGTGATGACGGAGGCGGCGGAGGCGGCGGCGGCGGCGGAGACGCTAGGGGTTGCGAGGCGGCGAGTACGGAAGGAGGGACCAACTCGAAGGCCTGGATGCAGCTGTTCAAGTGCGAGAGGAGGCGAGCTGAAATCTGCACGTCGACCTCGACCGGCGAGGCAGTCATGAACTTGGACACCTCCTGGGCACAGTGGGCATAGCCAGCCTTGAAGCGTCCGGCATAGGTGGCCTGTGGAGTGAGGCCCAGGGCGTTTTGCCTCTTCAGCTTGCGGAGGTGCCCGACGGTGAGCTCGAGGACGTCGGCCTTCTCCAGCTTAGTGATGGTCTCGCCTTCTGACTGGAGAGCGTTCACCATGAGATCCTTGAGCTCGTCCAGGCATTTGTTGATGCGCGCTCTCCGCTTTCTCTCCAGCAGCGGCTTCATGACTTTGCGGTACTGGTGCGTCCTCGACATGGGCTGCGGCTCCTGCTGGAGGTTGTGTAGATCCATGATGGAGGAGGAGTTGTTGGCGTCGGCGAAGCCGCTCATCATCATCCTCGGTATTTGTTTTCTTTCCTTCAGTGTCGTTCTCTTCACCGTTCGGCGATCTGGCAACAAGTGAAATGGATTTAAGCTTCGACCAACGACGACAGCAGTGACGACGGCTGCTGCTGCTGCGGCTGCCACGACGACGACGACGACGGCGACGACGACACCAACCGCCGTCACCCGCGCGTCCGCCCGTTGGAATGCGCTCACTGTAGCGAAGCAACGGACGGAGGAGGGGGAAGCTTTACAGATGGAGGCAGCCAAGGCGCGGGAGCTCACCTGAGTTAGCGAGCGGCGCCTTGAAGAGAGTAGCAACCGTGGGAAACGAATGGGATTTTTCCATCATCATCAAGTGGAGAGCAAAGAGAGGTCGACCCCGTGAGCTCGTGGGGCAGACAGACGAGGGCGAGGCTGGCCAAGACTGAGACGGAGGAGACCGACGTCGTCCTGATCTCATTTTCTTCACTCTCACACCATTCAGAGGAGAAGAAAAAGCTCGTGGCTTTTTTCCGCTTTTATTCCCCTCCAAATTGGTGTTGCTTCAATTTTCAGTCCTCAAAGAAATCGTGTCGTGAGAGTCTCATTCAACACACTCATTCGAGGTGTGGCGGTGAGACACTAGGTTCAGACAATACAGTGGATCCCATTTAAACTATTGCTGACAGACGGCGATGCCTCTTTTGGTCTGGCTTGAAAAATGACATAAAGAAAGCCCACCGCCCCAGTATCGACTTGCATCAGGGGTTCCCCACTTCTACTACCCCTCTGTGGTACTCTCGACACCCTGATGATGCACCCGGACTCCGAGTCAGCACTGGCAGTGTGTGGGAACCCCTGACCTACGTAGTGCAGTTGGAGGATTCGCAATTACCCCCCCTCCCGAGACAATGGAGACGACTGCACATACGAGACCCATTAGGGAGTTAATGGAACGCCCTCCCGCCAACACACGCGACAAATTGAAGATTTCTCCGATTAATTGGATCTCCCGCCAAAAAACCATTCCTCTGCTGTCAAGCCCTGTCCGGAGTCACGCGCTGCCTCCATCCCTGACCCAAAAATCCTATCAAACGGCTTGATTCCCCGCAGTTCCCCCCCTTTTAAACTCCCCGTCATTAAGAGCTCTAATGGGCCTGCTGGCAGCAGCCCACACTACACCACTACTGTGTCAGATAAATCTGAACGCCCTTTGATTCTCGCCGCAAATGACTTCGGCACCTGGGATCTCTCTCACAATGTACGGTCTTGCTCTCGCTCACACACACACGCGCGCGCGCAGAGAAGAATTGCGCACCTGTGTTGTTAAGTTTGTAAGCTTGATTCACACACAGGCTGAAGGCAGAGCTAACGATGCTGCTCTTGATGCCGTCGCTCATTCATTCGAAGCAACAGGAAGAGGAGGACTGGGATGGAGTAATCAATGCATCATCACGGCGCGGGCCAGCTGGCGATTGTCCTGGAGGGACATTTGCTTCACTGACTCCCAATGAGCTGCCATGATTTTCTTTTGCGCCTCACCCCAAATGATTTTCTTTGTCGGCGCACCCTTTTAAGCACTGTTAAGACTTGAGAGAATAACGCGGGCACACACACATATCCGGTTTCATGAATGGACGCTTAGGTCAAGCCGTTTTTTTTTCCGCCCACTAATTTGAGCGGCGATTTTGGGGCTGGCGGAAGTTTTATTTCGTCGTTACGGTTTCAAGGAGATGAGGAAGAAAGAAAAGAGGTGCTCATTTTCGGCGGGATTTATATTTCCACTTTCTTGGAGGGCTAAAATTGGCCCTCACGTGCTACAGTTTCTTGCTCTGATTAGATGGAAAAATGATCTCAGCTAAAAACTTGACTGAGTCCAGCCAAGCGGACAGTTCGGTACGTAATTCATGTCCGCTTTACACGCCGGGCCAAAAGTCCGTTGGCGTAAGGATGATTTTTTTTTCTCTAAGCGCAGGAGTTGGGGCTTGGAATCCACTACATCCCAGCGCTTTTGGAGCCTCTCGGCGACGTCGTCGGCCCTCAACATCCACTGGGGGTCGGGAGTTTCAGGATTAGGAGCCAACTTGTGCAGTCTAGGAGCAAATTATGCATTCTGAGCTGGGGACACGAGGACCAAAGGAGTCAGGCTCACCGGGTCCGACGACTTTCACAGAGGGGATGTCCCCAAAGCAGCGGCTCGTGCCATGCAGAGTGCTCTCAACAATGACTTTTGTGTGTGTGAACATCAGTTCAAGCCTTGACAGTTATAATAATCAAATAATCCTGATATAAAGTGCAGCTCCGACTCCTGTTCCGTTCTTCATTTGTGGAGTCGACCTCCCATAAACGCTGCCAACCAGTGCACGTGTCCATCCAGCTCTTGGCCAGTGTCACTGTGCACTCCCATCTTTTACAGTTAGCTCCTTGTCGGTGGAACCCTGAGGTGAGGTGGTAGCCAGTGGTAGTGGATTTATATCGGTTGCTGGCTGCAAAATTGGCTGTAAAATAAGAGAAGCAAGTTCCTTTCCACGCGAACTTGACAGGCGTCGTGCGCGCCGAAGAATTATAACTCATTCTGTTTCCTTGGTAAGCACTGTACTAATGAATCCTATCTCGGCGACCGTCGTGATTTCAGTCGGTTGCTGGTGCTGTGGGTGGTCTCATCTCTCTCACTCAGTCTCTCTCTGCTCGGCACTAATCTCTGTCTTGTAGCCTCCTAACCGTCAATAGCTTGTCCCAGTTCATTTTCATGGACTCCGGGAGCCGGGCTAACCTGTTGCAAACTACACACATAATGGGACGCAGGCCAAATGAAGTCTAATAGCTTCCCTGCTTACAAAACTCATCCGAATAGGTAAATCCGGCATCGATGCAGGCGGAAAGGGCAATTTCGGCCCGATTTTTCGGTCCTACACGGACGGGAAGACATTCATCTTGCAGCCGTTGATTGGCTAATCAAGGCGCCACTTCCGAAAACTCCTGGCCAAACGTTGAAAGACTCCAAGATTAATCGGTCAGAGTGTGATGTGATGAGAGTCCGAAGGTTGCGCACGAGATGCACCAGACTTCTTTTTTTGCTCTCTCTCCAGGGGTCCGGCCAACAAGAAACAAAAAGTCTCCATCGTCTTGGCTCTAGTCAAGCTTGCGTGCACTAATGAGGGGAGCGCCCAGCCAAGTGATTATTTCACGTGTTACCATCATGTTGCCTCCCCTCAAACAAAAATAATTAATAAGCGCCGCACAATTCCTCACTCGATTACTCTGCGTATTTGACGTAGATTGATATTGCAGCGTGTTGATCAAACTGTGCTTGGTGAGCCAGGGTTTTTTCCCGAGAAATTTGTCTCCATGACAGCAAGTGAAGTGAATAATTACAGACGGCCACGTGCCCATGAAAGCGTGGCATTTCCTTTTTTCCGCGAATGCCCACAAAGACCTTTGTCTTCTGTTTTTGTAAGGACTTTGGCATTTCCATAAGGCGGTCCAGAAGGAGATTCTGATGCATGACAGTGTACGTAGGCAGATACTCAGGGTGGCTCAGACACAAAGAGAAGGTAGTCAAGCGTAGTGCATGCGTTCATAGCCCCACTTACCATGAATCATGTGCTCGGACTCGAATAAGACAAAAAGATATCGAGTAGCTGGTGTTGGATTCGAGGAAGCTCTTCCACCTCGGTGATCGAGGGATCTGAACGGAGAGACGATCGCATTCTCATCACACGTGGGTGGACGTCTGCAATGGTTTGAAAGCCATTCTCGGCGCCCTGTAGCACTCGGGCGAGTCTTGTAGCGCTGGGGCGAGTCTTGTAGCACTGGGGCGAGTCTTGTAGCACTGGGGCGAGTCTTGTAGCACTGGGGCGAGTCTCGTAGCACTGGGGCGAGTCTTGCCACCCAGTAGCACTGGTGCAAGTCTTGCCACCCTGTAGCATCTGTGGCACATGTGCAGTTGATGTGTACGAACTCAAATTCATATATATGAGCCGATTTTCTTTCTCACTTCCGCTTTCCACCCCTCCCGTCATAATAACCGGGTGACTCATCAATCAATTTTGCGCTCGCCAACATTTTGAAGTCTCCTCGTTCGTTCTCACGTAATTTCCATTCCTGGGGAACAACAAATTATGACCAGGCACAAGACATCCTTCCAGGCCACCGAGCGGCGCATGCTTTGCCTATAGAAGTCCGTGGTTGTTGGGGCTGTCCGGGTAGTACTTTGGTAGCATAGCAGTCCTTGTACAAAGCCATCCTTGTGCGGCAGCCCAAGTCATGCCCTTGCGCTCGTGTCACTCTTGACCTTTCCTCTGGGTGATTGCAAGTACATCGCAAAGTGCAATATTGACTTAAGTTAAGAGGAGGAAAAATCTCAATGGGATGTAAATTACAGTAATAGTAGTCACTTACGCAGACGTACTTAAATATGAACGTAAACATTGCTCAAAGTACATTAAGCCGGGATGCTTTACACATGCCTGCCAGGGCCTGATGCCCTCTCCTTTTGGAGCCTTAACCGGGAAGATGACTTTGCCGATATCAAGCATGTCATTGAATCCGAAAAAAAGCAATCGGTACGCAATTTGCAGTACGTACGCGTACTTCCACTACTACAGTACAGACGCACACATTTTCTCCTGGGTCCTTTGTCTGCCGATAAGAACAACCAGACGACTTGATGCGCACACCACTTCCTCAATTCTCCATTCCAGCCCAATTGGCTGTGTCCGCATTCTCGCACGCTCTGGACTTGCATACGTACATGAGCAAGCAAACAGCCTCCCTCTCTCACAAACACCCATTGAAGCAATTACTCTTTCGTCCTTGTGTACTCATTGAGTCAGTGAAGGCCAGTCAGCATGTCTGCAACGATGCTGTCGATGCTGCTGTTGATGTTGAGCGTCCCCACGAGGAGCATCACCTTGCTGCGGCAGCACCTGGGCGGTTGCTGCGACCTGGGCACGAGATGGGCAGACGACCAGAAGAATGGGTGTGACAACTTCCCCGTGCCAGTGGCGGACGTGCCCACAGAATTGCAGGCAAAGCATCTTCAGAGCCTTCATTGGTGACTTCACACGTCGCATTATCACGTAACGGACGCACTTTGCAGACGCTCTGCGTGACCACTGTGGAAATCTGTTGCACCTCGCAAAGGCGCAGTCACCAATGCCACCTCGGGCTCAGAGCCGGGCAGACCGGGCGTCAGTGCCTCAGACTCAGCGGAGTCGGTGGCGACGCCTTCCAAGATTGCTGTCTGGGATGCAAAATGGGCTTGCAGGTAAACTCGGCTGTCCTTGCTCCGGCAGATCCAGTGCAGTCAGTCGTCACCCTCAATCACGTCTCCTCAAAGGCCAGCTCAAAGGTCGGAGATGACGACGGGACCTGCAGGGACTTGGCCGGGGTCTTCCAGCATCCCTGGGACACATCCTTCATCAGCTGTTGTGAGGAGATACGAAATGGGACCTTCACGGAGCCCGACGACGCTCATGCAGGTGTACTTTGCATGATGACTTGGGTGTTTTCTGCTTTGAATTTCTCTTTCGACTGCAAAAAGTCTGCATCTAGGTTCTGTGGGCCTCGAGGAAGCCACCAGAGTCACTATGAGTCGCATGAACCGGTGTCCGATCGGCTTCCGCTACAACTCAAGGTTGAACGTGTGCGACGACGTGGACGAGTGCGCCGACGAGAGCCACGACTGCGACACAGAGTTCGAGGCGTGCTACAACACCATTGGTGGATTCATCTGCGAAGAGATCGAGGGAAATGTGAAGAACAAAGAGTGTCCCAAGGGTTTCAGGTCAAATTATGCCCGTCGACTGTCTCTAGGTAAACTTGGAACTGTGGCCAACGTTTTGCTTTCCTCCTTCTCCTCCACAGGTTCTTCTTGGTGGACTGCATCGACATTGACGAGTGCTCCGAGGTCACTCACGACTGCTCCGAGGATGAGCTGTGCGTGAACGACGAAGGCGGTTACCACTGCAGGGACCTCGCATCTCTAAGAGAAGGCAACTGCCCTGTGGGCTACCAGTACAACTACGGCCAGAGGACCTGCGAGGACGTGAACGAGTGTAGCAGTGGACAGCACGACTGCCTGGAGTCTCAGCGCTGTGACAACACCATGGGTTCGTTCACATGCGTCCGCTTCACCGCCTGTGGCACCGGCTACACCCTCAACCACGACACGGGCCGCTGCGAGGATGACGACGAGTGCGCACTGGGCACTCACAACTGCGAAGCTCTTGGACCGGGATATCTTTGTCTCAACCTACAGGTGCCGGAGTAGAGTACCAGAAAAGAGTCGGCAAACTTGGACGTCACCGCTGTCAATGCACGCAGGGCACGTTCCGTTGCGAGAAGCGACGCTGCAGCCTGGGCGAAATTCTCGGTGACGACGGGGTGTGTGCCCCCCTGCGCTGTCAGCTCGGGTTCGAACCTGGCCCGGCGGGCAACTGTATAGACGTGGACGAATGCGCCACCTACTACGGAGAAGAGGGTGTCTGCCCGCCGGGTCAGCGATGCGTTAACACCATGGGTTCCTTCGACTGCGTCAGCAAATGTCCCCTCGGCCTTCAGCTCGACCCGTCGGGCGTCTCCGGGTGCACGGACGTGGATGAGTGTGCTCTCGGCGTGGCTGCTTGCTTCGGAGGGAGACAGTGCGTCAACACGATAGGAAGCTACAGGTGCCGACTAAAAGTGTACCTACCGCGGATGTTAATTCTTAACTCTTCCCGAGTACACCTGAACATATATGTGTTCTAGGTAATGGCGGCTGACTACTTCAGTGATGATCATGACCATGATGACACGATCCTCTAGTCATTGCCGATCGGCATGGTTGCTGTTGTAGGATCATGGGCGATGTTTCCACTCAGAGCCCCGTCACTTACATTACGTCCCTAACGCCATTTTTGCATACACCTCGACGTTCCAGATGCTCGTGCCCCAACGGCTTCACCCTTTCCCAATCCAGCGGTCGTTGCGAGGACATCGACGAGTGCTCGACATCCCAAAGCAGATGCACAATTGATTCAGAGTGTCAGAACTCGGTTGGCTCCTTCAGGTGAGAATGCGTCAGTGATCTGACAGAATTTAACCGACTCCGCGTTCAACCATCATTCCAAACATGTGTGTACGCATGCGCAGATGTGTCTGCAAACCGGGCTTTACACTCAAAGGGGACGACGGCTCTTGCGTGGACGTCGACGAGTGTGCGGAAATAGAGTCCATCTGTCAGCAGAGGTGCTTTGACTTTTCTCTCTTGATGACCAAAACTCTGTCGGTCTCTGCTAACTCATCTTTCAAGGTGCACCAACTTGTGGGGAAGCTACCGTTGTCACTGTGAGCCAGGATTTCGACTATCCTCGGACGGACGAAGCTGCATTGATGTGGACGAATGCAGGTGAGCGCTCATCAGTAATTCAGTGATGAATAACGTGTGCGAGCCTTCGAGCTATTTTTCTAGAGATTATGACGGTTTGTGCATCGGCCATTGTGTCAATGAGCCCGGCTCGTATCGCTGCTCCTGCCCCCAGGGTTACATACTCAGCTCCAACGGCCGTAGCTGCCAAGACGTGGACGAGTGTCTTGCCGAGCGGAATCCGTGCGGCAGCAACCTCATGCACTGCTTTAACACCCGCGGTGGCTACAAGTGCCACGACATCTCCTGCCCCGAGGGCTACGCTCCAGAGCAAGGACACAAACGGCGCTGTCGCAAGCTCGAGACTCGCTGCCTGGCGAGCGACGAGAGATGCCTGCGCAAACCGGTCTCGGTGTCGCACAACTTCATCGCGCTCATATCGAACTTGAAAGTGCGCGGCCAGGGCGTCAACCTGTTCACCATGCAGAGTGCGCGATACCGTCTTCTGACCACCAGGTAGGAGGAGGTCTTCGCATGTGCTACTGCGCACCACCCATACAGTTGAGGCCGCGAGTTTGCGCACAGCCTCAGTTGCGCCACACCATAAGTGGACGAGCATCAAGCTTTCATGAGTGTTACACAAACTTTGGCCCTTGGCTGTAAAGTCGAACTTTGATGTAGAAAAGCAGCCTCTAGCTTAGCACTCCATCGTGGTGGTCTGAGTACTCAAGTACTACTTCAGCGAGCAGTGCAATCTCCCTACCGAATGGAGAATCTTTACTGCACTGTACTTATGAACGCTAACGGTGCTTCTTCTTTTTTTTGCGAGGTTCTCGCTGACCGTGAAGGAGGCCCGGGCATTGTCTTCTGAGGTGGGCGAGGTCGCTGGCGCCGGCCACTTCCGGTTGAGGACTGGCTCTCACAGCGCGGTCCTGGCCTTAGTGAGGCCAATCCAAGGACCGCAGGACATCGTCCTCGAGCTACTGATGGAGATGTATCACCAGGGCAGATTCCAGGCCTCCGCCGCAGCAAACATCTACATCTACGTGACCGCCTACGAATTTTGACAACGACGTTGTTCCCGCAGAGGAACTCTCGAAGATCTGATAGTGTAGAGAGAAAGAAAGAAACGGACTATCCAAAGAGTGAGAAAGAAATGTGTCACTGAAGCGTTCTCAGCCTCCCTCGTCTTGGTGTGCCACACACAACTTGGCAACGTATCATTAACAACCTGTCCTTACACATCATATTTATTGTATAGTGGCACAGAAGTAGAACCGGAAGCTGCCAATAGCTCGCCAACTAAGTGCTCACTCCGTATTTTCTCCCTTTCTCGTCCATTGAATCAGCTTGTGTAATTGTGACCTTTGGTCTCCCTCCCCGAGTGACCCTTACAGAAGACAGCGACTAATTTGCGCCCCCAGGATGAACCAAGAGAATGCTTCAGAGTTGCTTCCCCTCAAATTGGTTTGACGGTTACGATTCCCATGGATTCGTTCCTGGCCAACGCCGCCGACCCCGGAGAGGAGGGGGAGGCTGCTGCCAGGGGTCCGAATTGATGGCGGAAATGCTAGCTAGACAGAGCTACTGTACTTCTACAGGTACGTATGCGTGCAGGTCAATTCCAGTGCAAAATCAGGCTTCAACGGCGCCCTCAAAGTTCCCCCATTTCTAAAGCGGGCAGAAGGACGTCCTCAAACGGGAAGGGTACGACAGCTTCTTCGAGATCACTCACCTCAGTCCCCAGTTACTAAGGCGGGGAAAGCAAAGTTCTCGCCATCAAGGTCGTCCACCCCACGTATTGTGCGCTACTGGTCTGGACGAGTGGTGGTCACGGGAGCCATAGCCTTATTCGATATCGTCACAGTACCGTGTGGGCCATGCATCGAGTAGCGTCGAACCATCATTCGCCTGGGTCGAGAGGCCTGTCTGGCGTTCAGAGATTAGAAATTTCGTATGATAGCAGCATAGTTTTTTGATTTTTTGGTCGGGTGCTGCCGATTCTTCGAATTTGTTTGTATCTCGCTCCCCCCGTGACAAGACGCAGACGTTGTGGGCCTGATGCGACGACGACGTAACACTCTGCTGATGCAGCACCCAGCGATGAATGATGGCCTGCAATAAAGGCCAATTCGTGCAGTTGGCCCGCTCGATGTTTGCGTATGAGCCCAGCCCATGGTGAGCTCACAAAGACCTCGTCTGGTTGGGTATGAAGCTAACCTCACTCACTGTACTGCGCACTCTGTTGCGCGCGCGCGCGTGCGTGTGTACATAGAAGCTGTAAAGTCAGACTCGACAAATAATTTATACGATGCACGACTTATGAAAAATAGGCATGCGCCACCCGCATCGTACGTCCGCTGCTATACATTGTAGCATGTCCATACAGCTGCCGAGTGATATGATGACTCCAAGTGGACCACTAAAGAAGTGTTCAGCACAATATGATCATCTTGGGTGTTCTCCGTCATCAGATCGTCCGTCAGTCATCGACATAACGTCGTGGCACCATATGGTGCACATTTATTTTTCTTTCAGCCTTTTTGCCTCGAGTGTGTGAATCAGCCCCGTGTTTGTGCACGCGTGCCTCCCAGCAAGAGGGTGCGCACGCGTGTGCGCGCTCGTGTGTGTGCATGGTGGCCTCAACAGATTTGTTGCTAGTAGCTGCCACGTATGAGTGAGTGACAAACAGCACCTACACACGAGAGTTGCTTGCGCACCTGACAATGCAAGCCAGTCCCAGGACCTGAGCAAGCGCGTCGTGACAATCACGTCACACTCGTACTTGCCTTTTTAATGGAAAATGTTTATTAAAACAAACATAATCTATCTACGAATAGGCTTCCTCGGTGCATCTTACTAGCAGCGTGACCAAAAGACAAACAGGGTTCAAAGACGTCTGCATACACACACATGCTAAGCACACGCGTGTTTACCCAAGCGATCCAATCAGCCCGCAAAGAAGTCTCTCTTTCTGACCTCCCCCCTCCCACTCTACCCTACCCACCTCCCACCACCTACGCTCAAAAATGCCTCCTGTTTGCCTCCAGATGGGAGAGGAATTACCCTAGGCACGAGTGTGGGAAAAGCAAACAAGAGGCGGCAAATTTCAAGTCTTTCTCTCCCTGCTGCAGATAAGAACGGTGGAGAACAAACAACATCTGCTTGCTGCTCAGGCTCATTGACGAGGGTAACTTGGGCAGGGGGGACCTGTTGAAAAGGTGGCAAAACACGAGTTGGCTGACTTTTGCGCTGTCTGCCTGCAAAGTTGGCAAAGTGAAGTTGTCGGCGTCGTGCAGGTCGTACAAGTCCACCGAAGCTGTTGGCGTCGTGCAGGTCGTACAAGTCCTGGCATCAACTTGTTGACTAAGCGTCGAGCTGGGCTTGACTGCGCACACCTATCAGTAGCTTGCTCTTAATAATGAGTAAACAGTAATTATTCATGGAGTTGGCCAAGAAGGAAAAAAAAAAGAGGAGCTGAGCACCTCATGCTCCGTATGTACTTGCACTCCAGCACTGCTGACCGTGAGATAGTCAAACAAATGTGAAGTACCGGGGCTTTGCTTATCGATTATGCTTAGGCATGAGGCGTGAATGCAAGCAGTGATATCTATTAATCTCCAGCAACGAGGCTAATTGCGACGTAGCCAAGAAGCTGCACGAAACACGTGCCACCAACTTGTTTGCCCTGGGTCTGAAAGCATCAGCGTGGTGCGATGAAGTCGAGGACTTTCCAGTCCACGGTCGATATTGATGACATTTTCTCACTTGATGCCTGAATCCGCTTGATGGACAAAGACAGCTCCGATTTATTTTATCAAGAACTTAATCCTTCACTCCTGGCATAACGTGAAGAGAGAGGAAAAGAGAGCGACAAAGGCAGGAGGACCTTTTTCAGTACTTCTCGTGCAGCCGTTGGAGAAATCTCTCGGCTTGTTGACTTTTCCCATGGACTGAGTATAAGCAAAGACTGATCTTGGCTTGGATGACGTGCGAGACACCCGGGATGGACGCGACTCAGCCACTGGACTTGCTCGGCGATGCCCATTTCGCCTGAGGTGAGGTGGGACAAGGAGAAGAAGAAGAAAAAGCGTCAATGCTGCGACAAATGGTTCCGACTTAATCGCCTCTAATCGAACGTCGACAAAGACCAGAAACGAATTCTGGCCTGCCCACACTCGCCTGATGGAAAAAAGTGAAAAATGTCGCGATTAAGGAGATGTGTGATAAAGCTGTAGCTTCCGCAGACCCGCAGTCGAACTTGCATTTAGTCGGGTCGTGGGCAACTCTGGAGTTGCCTCCTCCACAGCGCCGGATCAGTTAGGTTTATTTCATGTAACTTCAAGAAGTGGGTTGTCCTGTCCGGAGACCAGCCAGGCACTCACGTCAGCTCAAGAGATGCTGATGGGCTACCGATCAAAACGCACCCGGAGAAATGCTGTCCTCGATGTTGGCAACAACCGGACACTTCGACTTGGTGAAATAGGCCCGGAGTTGATTCAAGGGAAGTTTGAACGGTCTCAAGTTTGACTAAGAAAACACGACTAAAGTGGTCTCTCTGCCTAAATCGAAGTTCGCCTGCCAGGGGAACAGAGAGAAGAAAAAAGGCTCGTAGGTGTACACGTAGACAACATCATGGCTCAATTAGCGTGGGGGTCGGTGGGATTTAATTAGCCATTGCTTCTTGTCGAGAGGTAGCAATGGCCTCTCCGTGGGTGCCAAAGACATCTGGCATCGTTAATCAAGAGGCAAAGAAAGAAACTAGAGCGTCTTCTGACCCCCGACAGCGACCGCGGCCGCCGAGACTGCCTCGGACGACGCAACAAAGTGACAAGTGGAAATATGATTCGACAACAGCTTGGTCTGCCCGCCGGGGTCAACTGGCAACGTCAGCGTCCTCAGCGCAGCGCACGTAGACCACGCGTAACTTGAGCGCCATCGCAGCCGGGAACACGAACGTGCTGCGTCGTGTCATAGTTGACCTGACAGAAAAGTCTCGCAAATGTGGATCTCGGACATAGCATCACTTACGATCGTTTTTCTCCCATCAACTTGTGTCAACTGCGATAAGTCTCGCATACATGATATGATTCTCTCTCTCCGGCACTTGTAGCTCAAGACAATGCAGAAATGCGTACATGAAGACGCATAATCACTTCATCATGGGGCGATATCAATTATGATAAGTGGAGAGTGAAAAAGCATGAGACTCGGCTAAATCCTAAAACTCCGGTCTCCTACAACATGGTGCAGTATGAGCCATGAAACGGATGGACCCCATGAAGTCCGTGTCAAAGAGGTCAGACATAATGGCGAATCAGACAGACTTTGTTGCTGTCGCACTTGCAACACCAAACAACACCTTGGACAATACAGTGAAGCCTCCTGTGATAAATGGTCATTTTTTCATCAGGTAATACGATAATTGCGATATCAGCTTCCACTGTTCCGTATGTACTTGACAAGAGAAAAAAAACGGTCAGGAGTCAGATGATTCATGACTGAGAGACTGAGACTGATGTACCCTGTACCGTGCTGAAGGTGCATGCATCTTTGTCGATCAGGAGCCAGGTTACTTGTGTCTGAGAAACTGTTGATGCACCCTGTACCGTACTGAAGGTGCATGCATCTTTGTCGATCAGGAGCCAGGTTACTTGTGTCTGAGAAACTGTTGATGCACCCTGTACCGTACTGAAGGTGCATGCATCTTTGTCCATCAGGAGCCAGGATATTTGTGTCTGAGAGACTCTGCTGGTCTACCCCGTACTGTTCGTCCACGTCGCTCAGTCCAGTCAATCAGGAGTTGGCAGTCTGAAGCGTGCTGGAGGATAAAAGGCAAGAAGGATGAGATGAAGCGATTGCGGGGTGGAAAAGACGTGTGTCACTGTCCCAAGGTGAGAACTGACCGACGGCCACGTTCTCACGATCCTCGAAATAGCTGGAGAGGTTCTTGCTGCACTCAGCTGCTGACATCTGAGACTTGACCCCTGACGAGAGGAAGCAAAGAGCAATTAAATTCGGGCTGTAAAACGCTGTTTGGGGGTTTTTGTTTCAAACAGAAGAATTGACATAAAAACAGACGTTGTAATCCACGCTCCATTAGGTGCAAGACGAACGCGTGACGGAATAAATCCAGGGGCTTTTTTTACACCCTACCTAAAACTTGTTTATTGTACACTCTTGCATAACGAACAAGTCAGACATGACGAGAAGTTATGAGCTGTCAGTGCTCTGAAAGAGCAACAGGGGGAGAAAAAATGCTACTACGTGCGCAGTATTCTAGTTTCTTCAAGAAGAAGACAAACGTCGTCAAGTGTACACGTGTTTTGGGCGCGTAGAACCCACCAAAGACGCCGCATTGGCGAACACACGCTCCAAAAGCGAGCGAGAGAGCGAGCAAGCGGAGCTGAAGAGCGTGCGGGCGTTGATGGGGCGACGCGCGGTCCTCCGCCGCTCGTTCATCGTCTCCTCGTCGTCGACCAATGGCGGACAGGCGGAGAAAGCCCAGGTCAACACCAACGAGAAGCCCACGAACGCGCGCTCGCCGTCTAGACTCAACAGGCGGCGGGAGGGACGGGGAGCAGGGGAGCTGCTCCTACCTTCTCACGGCCGAGAAGCAGCTCCTCGAGCACCGGACGGCGACTGAGAGAGGGCGCGACCTCTCTGTCTCTCTCCATCAGCAGCAGCACCAACAGCAGCAGGAAGTCGAGCTACCTTTCCTTCATTTCTCTCTTCGTCGATTCCAAAACAACACTTCGACCACAGAACTCTGAGGAGCAACGCCGAGAGCATCATGTGCCGCCTCAACAACTGCCACTACTCGGTCAGCGACGTGGAGACACAGGAAAACTTGTCCTCCCCACCGGTCCGCAGCTACCGCAGGGTCATGAAGCCGCGGCTGCCACGCAAAATCACGTCAGCTGCCAGGATCCACCTGAACCGCTTCTGGAACGAGATGGAGGAATTCTACGAGCGCTACAGCCAGCGCAAGATCAGCGGAAACAACAACGACTTGTTCCTCCTCCCCGACTACACCACCGACACGTACGACCATGACCGCGAAGCTGCGGAGAACGTTGCTAACGAGAGGTTGGAGGCGGAGGACGACGACGACGACGACGAGGAGGAGGAGGAAGAGGAGGATCTGCTCAGCAAAGTTGTGGCATCATCAGAACTGCAGCACCAGCAGAGGAGATGTCACATCCATCGCCTCGTCGGATTGGAGAGGCTGAGGCTGCAGTCCCAGGAGATCTTGGACGAGGACGAGATTGCCTCGTGTTCCTCCTCTCCTGAGCCGTCGTCCTCCCCGGTGGAGACCATCTGGAACAATCTGAGGGATGGAGAAGATTTTGTCAGAGGCCAACGCTGCCCCCAGCCTCCAAAGACTCTGCTCGATTTGTCCGCATTTGTCGCCAATTGCAAATTTTGATCTCGATCTCTTTGCTTGCTCATTTGTCTTCCTTCGATGCAATATGATGTCTGTGATGGGTTGACGTTTGAATTGTCAATTATTTGTTCTGTAATGTAGTAAGAAAATACACACCCACGTCAATTCTACTTCTACACACATGTGTCCGCGAGCTTCAATGGTATTAGGACAGTCGATGCTCAATGGAACGACATTGGAGAGGCTGAGAAACATTGGTTTCTGGGCAGGAAGTACAACCCCTGCACTTACTGCTGACAAAGATGCTATTTCTGTGCTGGTCACCACGATTGCTCCACTGAAAAGCAATTTCCATATCGTGATATTGAGCATCCACTGTATGAGTAGGGTTATTCAGACGGTCCGAACCCCCCTGAAGATACACATGCACGCACACCCCGAGTCCGAACAAACATGCATTGGTGCAAAGGTCGGCATCATCATGTGACGCACGATCCTTTGCGAATTCTCATCACCCTAGACATCTGGACACCATCCAGTCCAGACGCCTCCACCGGGGATGTGGGGCTTAAAGGGTGGCGCATGTGCGTCGATTCACCCGCGGACTCTGTTGAGGGAGAACCAGTCCACGGACTCTGTCAAGACGACCTACGCGCCTTTGCTTCCGCCAGCCGCCACGAGGCCATTGTCAAGGCAAACAAATTGAATCTATTAAAGCGAGTTTGCAACGCAGAAAGAAGGGGGTGTTCCTCATGCACAGGAACATGTTCTTGAACACTTGTACGTGGAGCAATGTAGATTTACTCTGCGCATACATGTACATGCCAAGTGTGCAATTCTTGTGCAAAGAGAAATGTTATCAAGAACAATATGGGGAGCACAGTCACAGACCTCTATTGACACAGTTCTCCTATCCATGATGACCCATTTCGAGGCCACTTCACTTGACCGGCCAGGTTAATCAGATGTCAGACGTCCCCAGATGCTAACCGCAATGGACTGGAGGATCGTCAATGCTCATTGCAGCCTTGTTGGTACGAGGGCTGTGGAATCACTACCAGGAGCCCAAAAGGAGCGTTGCTTCAAAGAAAAAAAGAAACACGGACGTGAAAAAGGGTAATTGTACGAGAAAAAGTAGGATTCGAACGCTCATTTCGTATGCAAATGAGAGGCCAGCCCTGTTGTCCTGCAACAAAGCCGTGGAATTCATAACATTTGAATAAATTATTTCTGCCCTTGCCTTTTTGTTGATTGCATTCCTGAGTAGGCTACGAATCCCATCTGTCGCTTCAAAGTTCACTGGGTGCTTCTTTCCATTAGTGGGTGCGTTACAAAAGAAAGAAAAAGCATGACTACCAAAATACTGGACCATACGTGTCCCGTCCCCGTCCCACGGTAGCTCCCAAGTGTGCAGTGCACTCTGCCTATATCGTCCGGTTCAGACGTCATCAGCGGGATGCGACCCGGAGCCACCCAGAGAGGTGTTGATTGTCTTGGAGGGGCGGGGGGGGGGGGCAGTTAATAAAACAGTCAGAAAGAAAGTAAAGCAACATACACATAAAATACGGAGTCCAATTTAAAACCACCGAT
>JAAUXU010109172.1_pt1 | contig 48011 bp, 40 predicted proteins | sample 7278151 | NCBI WGS metagenome assembly JAAUXU01 (sample SAMN14350113, study PRJNA611818) | marine sediment metagenome | isolation source: surface marine sediment (1.8m) | place: French Polynesia: Moorea | collected 2018-08
AGTTGGTCTCATTTTGAGCATTCTAGCACCAAAATGGGCAGCTCCGACAATGAACCTCTGTACTGAACATTGTGCCTAAGTATCATATCTACATGTTCCACATCGAAATTCCACCTCAAAATGTCCCAGTGCAGCGTATGAGGTGTAGTCATGTCCACGGCTGATCTTCACGCCAAGGACTGTATATCATCTACAAGTCTACATCATATTACGATGACATTGAAAGGAGTCATTTGAAGCAATTAGTTACTGAATGCTTTCATTGACTCGTCAATGCTTGGAGAATTATTTTTTTTGACAGATACAGAGTCAGGAAAAAAGAACGTGTGTACCTCAGCACGTGAATGGCACTGGTTGAAGACTATCAAACGGCTTGAACTTTGCAGGACTCTTGCTGCTGGTCGTGTCTGGCTTGTCGTGACGACTCGGTGGTAGCCGAGGAGGACAGGTGTCAGCAGTGCCCGTTGGGCTACGCGCCAAGTCTGACCAAGGACCAGTGTCTAATCCTGGACGCGGCACCGCTTGACTGGGACTCACCGTGGGTATTCTTCCCCGTGCTGCTCGCCTCCGTTGGCATCTTCTTCACCCTCGCGGTGGTGATTGTCTTCATCCTGTACAACAAGTAAGAATTTCTTATTCATTGCACTACAATGAGGTGATCCGAAGTAACTCTATGTGTGTATGAAAAGGCTTATTGCTCAGCCTGTATTAGACGTACCAATGCACGATCCAGTTCGTTCAACATTCAAAATTTTCGTTTGCAGACCCAAATTAAGTGAGTTATTACGCCCTCCCAAGGTTTACGCAGGAAACCATCTACTCAAGTACAACATCGATGACTCAACAGCATTAATATTTCTAACGTAATTAGCATAGTTCATTTTGAAAATGAAAATATGAATCTCTTTTTTCCAACAAGCCGTGCTGTTCTACGCTTGTTGAACAATGGGTCTGCACCTACATCGTGTGACTTTGGGTCCAAATGTCGGGTGCTTTGTGTATCTTGTCACGGACATCTAGTACCTGACGGTGCGGTCGGTGCTCGATTGAGTGCCGTCGATCGGGTTTAGAGACACGGTCGGTTTGGTGTCCAAAAGTGTGCTTACCAAACTTTATGTAGGTCCGTAGAACAGTTGACTTGCCTTTCCTCTGTCCTGCTCGTGCTGCTGCCCAGGAGTGCCCACTTATTAACTGCCAATGTCGATATTATTTTTTAGCAAGAGGAAAAATAGCGTCAAGATGAAATTTTTTGACGCCAGGCTTATTATTGAACCAGCTGTGGCGCGTCGGACCAAACTGTTCCCATCCCTCACCTCTTGAGAATATTTGATATCCTCACGATATCTTACGTCAGAAACAGTCAGAACTCGCAGGTACCCTCATAAGTTCTGTTATTACTGTGTACTATTTCACAAATTAAGACACTCACTTTGATGACATTTCTGATTGCAGTCCCCCTTTTCTTGTTGACCGAAATGGGAACTAAATCGAGCTCGGACTGAACTGTTCAGCGTTTATTGTACCATTCGTCAGGATGGGGAGATTTAAGAAATGCTGTGGAACCTCAGGGACTATTTGGGGAGAACGGAGCATTGAATTCGTACATCATGTACTTGCATTGCAATGGATGGCACCCCTTGCAATAGTGCACCAACATGTGAACTAAAAATATGACCGAAATTCCACATTCTGGATACAGCTCGTTCCAAAACAGGCACCCCAGTTTCACAAAGATCAATCAGTAGAGCAGGGTTAAGTTTAACTCACAGATTGTGTTAGCACACGTGTGGCATGGTATTTCCATCGTGGTCATGAGGCTGACTGGCCCAAAGGTGGTCTGAAAAAACCTTTGAAAAATTGGTAATATAGGTGAGCTCATACTGACCTCCTTTATTCGAATATGTACAGTGTATAAAGAAATGTCTTACAGGGTCATCTTGGTCTTCCATGCCTGGGCAGCCGACGAGAAGAAGGGTAAAGTGGGAAAGTACTTAAATCTTGAGGCTTCCAGAGTACTTGTAGCATAGAAGTTCGTAGGTGTCCACCAAGGACCAAGATAGTAATGGATAGCGGACTTCCAACTTGTCAAAATGAGGAAAGGTTTCTTGGTAATCCTCACCCCTCGGCTCGGAACATAGAGATCAACGATCTTCCAGAGGCACTTCCATCAACTGTTGAATCTCCTCATGCCATTCTAGAACAAGAGATGGTGTGTGCTCATTAATGCGGTAGATGACGACTTGCCCTCTGAAGGACGATGTCTTAACCACCTTTAGCTGCAAGCTTTGATCAGAATGCATATGAGTCATCATGGAAGAATGGTCGCCACATCGATTTGGGTCAGAGTCCCCCGGGGCCCAATAGGCCTGGGCAGAACTCCTGGACGACCTGTGAGTTGGGGCACCACTTGTCACAAAGACAGCTTGCCCAGCCTAGTGTTCTCTGCGACCCAGGCAAAAACCTCCCAAAGAACCATTTCCATGATATTCTATGTCCAGAGAAGAAAGAGATGGTGGGCCCATTACTTTCCCAAATCGTATCACCAGGCCTAAAATAAGTGCACAGGCCCACAACCCTGTGTCCTCTTTCCAATCCTCATGCTGAGGTCTGGATCAAGACAATTCACTCGAAGGACAAACCTGAGAAAGATGGTAATGAATAGAAGAATACCATTAGATTAGTGGAGAAGTAGTGATGGGAGATGAGCTAAATCCAACTTGCTCATGAATGGGTTAGAATGAGTTGGGCCAACTAACTGCCTGACTTGATCAATGAAGTTTTACTCGCCAGTCACTCGCTTTAGACTCTTCTCTTAACACTCGTCTCCTTACATGAGTACAAGAAAACACTATGCACTAGGACACCACTCACAGGGGCGCCGTGAACGAGGACATTTGACTGGATTTGTTCATGACTCGATCTGACCGAGACGGGGGCCAGATCAACTCAAATCACTCACAAATTTCTTACTTTTTACCCAACACTACCGTGCCTGTTCTTGTACCTGGCATTCTGCTTGTCGACGGCAGCATCCAAATGAAAGAGTTTCTCATCTCACCGGACATTCACCTTCTGGGCACCATGCCGATCCTAGTGTCACTGCAGGAGGCCTTTGGCTTGTTCACAGCATCTGACGTCCTGGTCATGGTGGATCTTGTAGACGAGGGCCACATCTCTTCTCATAGCTCTTCAAATCACAGGACTTGGCAACGTGGCGATCAGATTCATCACTGATCCCTTCAGTTCCTCTGCAGTTTCCTGCCTTCTCTCTGGAGGTTGGTGTGATTCCGAGGAATCACAGCTGTGTCTAGAGCGCAACTACCTCTTGCGGTTGTCGCTACATTGTCCTTGAAGGACTTGATGACACAGATGGATGTCTTGGTCGTTCGTACAATGTCGGCAAGTTCACAGCTTGGGTGGCAGCCATCTTGTCACAAGCCCATGATCTGAGCACACGGCTCAAGTTTCGAACCATCTACATAGAGCAGAGAATCAGTGAAGAGCAGAAGCATAGACATATACGAAAAGGTACAGAAAAGGCTACATGACTCATTGACAATGCTGGGTTCCTGCGAATGTTGCCAAGAAAGTGACACCGTTGCCTTGGACACATTCCTCCATCGCACAATGAAACTGGGCAATTGTATCTAGGAGACAAAGCTATCAAATTCAGAAAAGGTGGGGGTGTCATTATCAGGCTGATTTGGCAAGAGGGTCAACGGGGGTTGTTAGCAGTCATGATCATCAGTCTCGGGTAATAAAGTTTTGCTTCCATTTCCCTATTTACCCGCCAATCCTAGAATAAAGTAGATAAGATGGCAATCCTGGTTCTTTTGTTCCTCAGCCACTGTTGTCCCTGGTATCACTTGACAGTGTCCGCAACATTCTCAACTTTGAATCCCAGTCTAAAGCAGCCTTAAGCGACAGTAAGTTTACAAAACTCAGAGTCTACAAAACCGAGGGTAGGCAGAAATATAATCACAGGGAATAAAACTGCCCTGTTGTGTTTAGAGACAGGCATGACTAAAGAAAAGAGTTACTATGCTGTGCTTTTCTTTCTCTTAAACCCTTCTTCGAAACACTCAAACTCGATTGAAGAACAAGGGAGTGCAAATCACCCTGAGCATCAATGCCATTGACTGGGCAAAAGAAGAGATTTTTAGTGTAGTGAAATTTCTGTTGGCAGAGAAAAGTTTGCTCGAAGAAATTACAAAATCCTGATTTTTGCTAAGATCCGAGTTCGACTGTACCTTTGTACAAACAAAACTCCAAATCCCGGAATTAAAACGTCACTTGTATGACTTTTTAAAGTGATTTTTCTCAAAAAGTGTTGTTTGCAAGTTTTGAAATTTGGAATGATGGAAACCTAGAGATGTCAGCACTGGCAGTTGCCTCATGTTTGTGGTATGAACCTCGCCTTCGTCATGTACTTGAGTTGAGCATGAGTACTGGCAGTAAGGAAGATGATGAAAAAAAACAGCAAATGTTTCCAGTTTTGTTATGTAAGCCGTATGTTAAGGGCTTGAACTTTGAAGTGATTGTGTCGCAGACTGCTCATGCCATCATAAGACAGTCCAATGGACTTCGTTCAGTACCTTGGTGGTATATTCAGACTGCGACAAAATCACTTCAAAATCGGAGTCCTAAGTGTATTTCTAAAAAAACAGTCGGTTCAGTCACCACCACCCCTTCCATTATCCTTGCTATCCTAACCCTAGCGTTCTTCATCCCACGGGAAAGGTAGCTGGGTGTTGCCAGATTGTTGCACGCTGTCTAAATTTTCTCCTTGAGGAAGTCCAATTCCCCTTGACTGCATTGATTTTAATGATGTTATAATAAAATGCAAACACAAATTGGCTCTTGCTTTTTCCACATGCTACCGTGGCAACCAGAAACCACTGTCAAGATGCTATCGTATGAGAAAACTGTGAACACATGTTCTCCTATAAATTTTCTCATCCTTTATAGAAGAAAACCTTTATGCAGAGCAACTGCTAACGCTTTATCTGGCAACGTGGCTGAACTAGCGAGTTTTTGATTGTTGACTTGTTACATCACTTTTTGTCACAAGCACAGGTGCTTTCCACTAAAGTGCTCTAAGTATTGTGATAGGGAGAAAACTTTCCTCCCCTCGATGTAGATGTCGCTTCACGTGACGTTCAAGTGGGGCCCTATTTTCTACGGGAAGCTCATTTTGGCACACCCTGTCCTTTCAAGGACGTGCCTAAAGCATGCAGGAACATAACCTCTCCCGTGTTTCTCCCCCAACCCTCGCTGGACTGGCGAAAATTAGCAACAAAGCTTCTTCCGCTTCCTATTCTTGCTTCTTGGACTAATGAAAAAAAAAAGATCTTAGCGGATTTATTTTCCTTTCTTCTCCTAGGACTTCCATCATCATGGCGTCTGGACGGGAGTTGAGCTATGTTCTGTTGGGTGGGATCCTCTCCTCGTACGTTTGCACTTTCGTCATCCTCGCACATCCAGGGTTCACCATTTGCATAAGTAAGTAGACAGCTTTTCTCAGCTTAAAAAATGCAGTGTTCAAATACTTATCTGAAGCGTCTCAGTACCGAGCAAACATTTTGCCTATAATGCAGCCAAATATTGGAGTGCATTATGGGGTCCAGTTACCTGAGTCATCTGGTGCTCGAGGCTTTCATTTACACTACTCTCCTGAAACGTTCATCTGAACAGGGGGATGAGGAAGGAATAAATTTGATCTCAATGCCTGCACTCAAAGTCAGCGTAGTAGTGGTAAAGGAGGGGAGAGATGGAAGAGAGAGAAATCTACCAATTTTCTGAGACTATCAGACAGTCAATATTGTGTCGTGCCGGTGGAGTATATTTAACGTGATGATACGCATCTATTGTATTGGCACTTGCGTACCAAGAAAGTGTATATGCGCTGCCTGCCTGCATAGGACAGCACTCATATGCTGTCCTTTGAAGTGGAAATGTGGCCTTCACTGTAACGAAAAGAAATGCTCATTCTTTTGTAACGATCCGTCGTAATATTGCAGACTTACAACTTGTTCACTCTTTTGCAGTGCTCCGCTTTGGTCTTGGCATCTGCCTGTGCGTCTGCTACTCCGCCATCTTCACCAAGACCAATCGCATCTACAGGATCTTTCACGGCTGTATGAAGGGCAACCAAAAGCCTGCTTACATCTCGCCGAAGTCTCAGTTGTTGCTTTGTTTCGGTAAGTAACAGAGTTGTGCGGTTTTTTTAAAATGCAACATTGTTTTCTTTATGCCGTGAGCATGTGAAAAGTTTATCGCATCAGACAACATTTTCTTTAAGAAACTTTCTGCGGGCATATTGTTTCACAAGGCTTCTCATCAGTGACTCAGCTCACGTCTGAAGTAGGCATACAAATGGTTTATGTGGAGAATTACGCATAACTGAAGGTATTGCGTACAAATGCTGTCGTTTCTGATGCTACTCCTGCGTTGTCATTTGGCACGCACATTTCTTTTGTTTTCCTTGTTTACTTTAATATATATAACATATACACACACACATATTTTCTCAGCTGGTTTAAATAGGTACTTTTTGGAAAATGATATTTTGGGGCCTAAGTTTTTGGCCCTCAGCCAAAATATTAGACCTTTCTCTATCTGCTTTTTTAACTCAAGACTGTATAGCGCACAGTATGTGGTAAGTGTAGTGGACACATATTTTCTCAGCCACAACTTTTGACTGGATTGGGCTGCTGAAGTGGTTCACTCATCAATGGAAAGCTAGGAAGCTCCTCTACAACTAAACTGATATGCACTTTTATTCTAGAATCACTTATTTGTTCACAATACAATCAAACTTTGCGTGGTAAACTCTGCTACAGTACATACGTACCTTTGATCCCGTATTATGGAAAAATGAGTAGCCCTACAAAAAAAATGCATATGAGTTTGGCTTCCGAGCAACTTCTCAGCTTTCCATAAAGGGGTGAGCCAATTCTCTAGCTCAACCCAGTCAAAAGCTTTGGCTGAAAAAGAAGTGTGCACTTCACTTACAACATGAAGTATGTTATAAAACATTGAGCTAATAGTGCAGATTGGAAAAAAAAGTTAGACTTGTACGAGCTAAAGCAGTGTCCAATGCCAATTTCCTGCCCCTAAAACCAAAATTGACATTTTCGAACTAGCCTAGATTAGTTCTTCGTTTCACTTGACTGAAATGGCCGCCAGTGGAGCCTTGCACGGCGCAGCAAGAGGTCAAAAAGTGTTCCAGTCGAATATACACACGTCTTACGGAAGAGTATCTACCCCGATTCCTACTCCTAACCTTCTTCCCTCCTCTGAACTCCATGGAGGTGTTCCTAAAGAGTAAGACCACCTGGAAGACCGTGGATATGGAAATCCATATATCAAAAGCATCGACCTTGACTAAAACCCAATCAGGGGGCAAATTGCTTTGTCATTTCGAAAATTGCCCAGTCAATTCGCGAATTGCCTAGGCGATTGGCGTATTAATTGGAACCTACGTTGCTTCGCTACTGGTCTTGGCAATTCCCGGAATGACCCATTTTGGGTGCAGACTGTAACATAAACACATGTGAGAAATTGTTCTTTTCTTTCCTTCCGCGCTATCATCTTTTTTGTCCACCTCAGGTGCACTCAGCACATTTTTCTCTCATGTCAAAGGAGATGTAACAATTACATTTTGCTACTTAAGGCACCGTTGTATTTTAGTGGAAGCGAAGTAGTTATTCGCGTGAAAGTACCTTTTCTTTTCTTTTTTTCGCACTAAGAAACATTTGAAAGTTTGTGCTGCTGTCATTGCCACATCGGCAAATTCCCAGGACATCCGACCTTCAGCACTTATAAACATCCTCGGAAGTTCGTCACTTTGGTATAGAGGCTGTGGAGCGAAGGACATAGAGCATAGGACCCGGAGGGGTTTTTTTTCCTAGTAATGAAGAAGGCGTGAAACGAATTTCTTTACGTCTTTCGGAACCTTTTCATCTTGGCACAGACAAGGACCACTTGCGTTACACCAATACTGAGCCAGAGGCTCTGTCTGATGATCGTACCAACTGCTACTAAAGAGTGACCAGCTACAGAATTGCATTATCTGGGCCAATCAATGGCTTCCGTTATTGCCTCATACATCTGCTATCTAGCAAAGCTCAATGATAATGACTATCCCCTTTTGCAGAGTGAGCACTCTCACACGCATTCATTGCAACACACGGAATGCACATGGCAGTAGCTACAGACCCGCACTGTCCTTATTCTCCGGCGCCCGCGCGGGCGTGTGTGTGTACAAGAAGTAATTTTGTACGTTCTTTCCAGGTTTGGTGACCATCCAGCTACTTCCAGTGATCATATGGCTTTTTATCGAACCTCCGTCTACTCAAGTAATGAAGGAAGGACCTGGATGTGCACACTTGCTCACGCTCCTTTCCTTACAGGTGATTCATCCTAGCCGCAATATGGCTGTCCTGACGTGCGGCGTGTCCACGAACTCACTGGTGATGTCCCTGGTGTACAACGCCGTACTGATCTTCCTGTGCACTTGGTATGCATTCAAGACTAGGTAAGAGAGAAGCTAGGCCATTTTATGCCCAATCTTTGTGCAATTGTTCACGCTGATTGCTGTTGCTGGTTGACCGCAGGAAAATTCCGGAGAACTTCAACGAGGCCAAGTACATCGGCTTTACGATGTACAGCACCTGCATCATCTGGCTGGCCTTCATTCCAATCTTCTCTGGTACCAAGAATGACTACGAGGTACAGCCTTCTCGAAAAGCCTTTAACTGTCTGTAGGAGTATGAAAGGCACAGTTTGTGAATCTGCACAAGTTGGGGCACTTTTGCGCCAATTTGGCGCAGAAGCACTCAAGTGTGGCCTGTCTTTTTGCGTCGTTGATGCAACTGGGGTCATCCTTTTGTTTTCAAGGCCTTTCCTGCGCTGTGGGTCTCATAAATACAGAAAAGTCTTCCGTGGCAAGGAAAGTTCTTTTATTCAAATCTTCCAACTCTATTCGCTGATGCAGCCATTCTGTACGATGCCTTTTATGTGCACACATGCGCACAACATATGCAATGACTTCTGCCAGGAGACTTCGTCGTTGAGTGCACTCACCTCTTGTAGCTCTCATTCACACCTTGGATACTTGCAAACACTTGACTGAATATGAAAAGCCACTTATCCATGATATGCGACGGGATGTGCTCCTACCAGCTCCATCCAGTCGCTGATCTCTGTGACGTGCGTTAACATTGTTGCTTATCAAGGCCTGATTCTTCAGTTTCATCAAGGCGTTCAAGCCAATGCCGCAGTCCTTCAAAATGCCGCATTGTCATCCTCACCTCTTCCATGCCCTCCTTCCCCTTATGCTACAAGGACTCACGCTTGGGAGCACATGTGGAAAAGCTCTGCGGTACTGAGAATTGTGTGGGGACGAAGAATGTCACTTGACTTCCACAGCAAGCGGGCTTTAGGTCGGCATATTTAGCCGATCTTATTTATTAGCGCTGCGAATGGGGTGGAGCGCAAAAGCCCACAAGTCAAGATATTCCACGACCCATTCCTCTCTTAGTAGGGCGATATTATTTCCACGGGGAAGGTTGAAGAGAGACATTTCCTGTGAGTCAAAAGAAGCGCCATCTTGAAGGTGTTGGTAGTTCCTATGCATAAGAAACATTTGCCTGAGCTTAAAAATTACACAGCGGTTCTTATCGGTGCCTCATGTTTGGCCGAGTTGCCACATAAGCATCCTTTGTCCCCATTCAGCAGCCTGCAGCTGCGCGGTGTTGCCTGAATTCGCACTAGTTCTGGTTGATGGTCTTCCGATCCGGCGTTCTCGGCACTGTTGGAATCCCCCTGCCACAATCTCTGCGAGGCCATAGCCAGTGACGTAGTGCAGCTCCCAGCGAAAGGATCGTTCCTCCAAACTGAACCGGCCAACGATGTTGATTGTCGATCTTCTATTGCCAATCGCTGCCCGAACGAGAGGTACCCATAACGCCGAGTCGCGACTCCAGACAGAAACTGCGTGCCCATTTTTAGGTCAGACAAACGACATTTTTGCATATAGAGACTCGGACCTTCAAGATAGCATGGGTTGAGTTTTGGGGTTTTTTTTGAGTCACGCACTATGCTGCACTGCTCTATACTGAAGGTAGGGTCCACGTATGTCTGAGGGCTTGCCTGACACCCCTCCATTTAGCCATCGGATGGACTTACAGTTTGAGTCTGTTGTCTGATACACAGCGTGTTGCTTTCAACGTTATACGCCAGGCGACACTGAAGTCATTATATAGTCTTTGCATTAACTACGTTTGCAGTACAATAATACGCTCGTCCAACTTAAGCCACTTCCCACCGCTTGTTCCTCGGCAGAAAGTTAGCTGCTCTTAAAAACGCACACGTACGCGCGCGTGCACGCACGTCTCCGCCAGACAATTTCTTCGAGAAGATGTTACGCAGCATTGGAGTGCGTGAGGCTGGTGCCAACTGTACGCACGCATAGTGAACCAATAATGGTCTAGTAAGTTATCTACAGTGTGTACTTTGCTGCTGTCTGATGGAGACAACGTCGTGTTTTTGCTCTTTTACTTTTCTACTTGGTGCCATTCCTCCTCTTCCCCAGACCTTGGGGGGCTTCTGCATTTAAGCCCCTGAGCCACTTGATGAAAAGAGCCGTATTTGTTCTTCGCAAACAAGTTGGCAGTGGGACCGTTTGGGCATACCAGCAATCCAGTGCAGTACGGGTATGTACTTTGAGTGGCCCTTTAATGCCTTCATGGTAGTCGTATTGAATGGAAAGGGTGGGCAAAGTTCACATTCGTGACTGTCCATTTAAGAAAGGCAGGCCTCAAGTCAAGCATAGAACGCATGCATCGCCAAAAGCCATGCTCATCTCGAGCCACTATTCACTTGGCGCCGAGCAACAGCTGGTAGTCGATGCTGAATCTGCCGCTGATGCCGACGACAGATCACCAATGATTTTTGACAGAGGTCTGGCGATTTTGGAACTTCTCAGTCCAATGCACACTCGACTTCATACGTTTCCTGGAACTACCCACATGCTGCGTGTAAACGAGAGCTACCTTATCTCACACCACAGTGTTTGTGTAGACACGCGCATACGGGACGACACCACACTTATCAGGCTCGCAAATTTTTTTCACCACCATCTCCACTGTCAGGTTGTTTGTACATATTTGGGCACACTTTATTCCCTAGGCCATTAAAACTGGTGCGTGTCCATGTCCTCTAATGTGTTCTCCTTCGCTTTCAACTCATTGAAAAGGGTCGCAGGACGCTACCTTTTAGTGAGTTGACAATAATACGTCCGTGTACCTAATCTGTGCTGTCCTTACACAGGGTCGTAATGGAAGATTGTAATAGAAAGGGAAATGGGATTGCCGGTTGCCATTGCCATCTTCAGTGGCTCCCAGAGGAAAAAGACGCAGTTACACACCAGCTTTTGGGCTGCTTACTTTGACCGCCGCAGCAGGCTGTTTTTCTGGCTATCCAGGCCATGGAGTTTTTTGCACGTGTAAGGTGATGGGGACCCCTAAAGCAATCGGGGAGGCTAAACTTTCTGCTCCGGTCCGGAAATAACACTCCTGAGGAAAAGATATCTCTTTCCGCGAAGCAGAAATTGACTTAACAGCGCGGCCGATTGTAGTTTGCTGGGTCCCTACTTCTACGATTAAGGAGAGATCAAACCGCAGGATCAAATTCACGGGAAAGTTGGAGAAACTTGGGCAAGATTTACGACAGAACACAGAGACCAAATCTCAGCATTTTAGTACTTACGGCGGGTTCGTAAGTACACCTTCCATCCTTTCCTCTTCGATCATCATTTTTGCCTCAAGTCGGACCGGAGAGACAGCAAGCCTATTTCTCGCTGCCAAGCAAGATGGCATGAAAATCGTCCTTTAGATTTTCATCTGAATGGGCCCATTCTTGGCAGTGTCATTTTTTTTGCACAACTTGAACTTGTGACGCGAATAATTCTTGGCAGGGCTATGAGGCAAAATATTCGACAAGCTCCTTGTGTGTGGGGATGCTTTAGTGGTGGCGCGTGTTTCAGATCCAGATCTCCAGCTTGTGCATGTGCGTCATCCTCAGCGCAACGGTGACTCTGTGCTGCCTCTTCATGCCCAAGATGTACATCGTGTTGCTCCACCCGGAGAAGTATGCCCGGGCGATGCCGGGAGACAAATCTGCCGCACCCAATGCGAACAAGGCGACCAGATCGAATTCCGCCGCTGGAAAGGTGCGACATTATCAAAGAGCATGTGTTTGTGCGCACAGTGCACACCATGCATTCCAAGTCCAAGTACGAGTACACAATTGGAGTTATTAAGCTAGAGTGCAGTAAACTTGGCCCATATACATTCATTGTAAAAGAAAAAAAAAACTATATTACCTGTCGCCCTCGTATTACCACGGCTCAATGCTTAATTCAACTTGATTTTCTTTTCTCATTTCTTCCCGAACTTGATGCCGTTCTAGTCCAAGATGAGGTTTGCCCGCAGCCAAGAGTCGTTCTCGAACTTCAGTGAGACTCCGGCGCGGACGCCATTGACGCCGCTGACGCCAAAGTCGCCGCCTGGCCACCATGGCGCATCGATCGCGGTAGCGGAGGTGGAGAAGAATGGAAATATCGAGAAGTCCGAGGAAGAAGAGAAGAAGAATCACGTGGGCCCCTTGCAAGCAGGGGCCGGGGTCCTCAAGAAGACCATGACGGACTTGGGTTACTCTGGTAAGAGCATTCTCGTGGAGGTGCCGACGTGTTTTTGCTCCGCGTGGCCAAGCATCATAACGCGGTGACGAAAGTGTGACTCTCCTGAGATGTCGAGCATGCTGACTTGCAAATGACTTAGTCCACATGACACCTGACGATCTCAAAAGCAAAACAGGAGGTACACTTTTATTTCAGTAGAGGAACACAAAAAATGCAGCAGTGTTACTACACGTCTCCAAAAGAGGAAAATTTGCATTCTCCTGGGACTATTATGCTACTGCAATGGCACTGAACTCGGCTCAGGATGGCTGGAGAAGGTGTTCTACCTGCCGCAATGTCGGAACTCACACTGGAGATCAATAACAGGGGATAAGGAGGAGGGCCATACTTGTGCTGTTGCTCAGTTGGGCCCACATTGAAGCCCAACGACATTTGGAAATGACCTTGTCAGTCTGATATCGTTTACGGAGTGGCGATGGGTTCGTTCCAACGTCGGCAACGATCGTATTCACCTTAAGGACGGCTTAGTACCATAGGTACCAACATAAGTACTTCACATCTTTTGTACCGGGTGGGGGCTATTACATCTTGTCAGTCCATGCAGGCCTCGTTTACGAGGGCCACGTTGAGTTTAGCTCAAAATGACGAACCAAAGTTACGTAAGGTTTGGAGACATTTTTGCTTTTATTTGTGGCATAGGATGGTTCTATTGTGTAAGTTTAATCAAAGTTAAAGCAAGATGTCTGAAATATGATAAAAATTTGCGGCGAGGATTTGGGCAGATTGAGTAATGTGATGAGGTTACATAGCGTCACATTAATTACAGTATACGTGTCTTAATCCGCATAGGCCATCACTCAGGCGGACACACCAACAGCAGTCACGTATCCTTTTATGAGCCTTTTGAACCGACCAAGTGTTTTTCCAATGTGGGCGTCGGAGGTAATGACTGTTAGGGTGTTTGTGTTTGAGTCCATTTTGATCGTGTCTCCACATTCCAATAGACCCGAGCTCCCAATCTTCCTCACACTCTCCTGAATGTTCTTCCCCACGCAATAACTCTGCCGGCTCTTCGTCCGTGGTGGGCGGGACCTCAGACAACCAAGGCCATGCTGAAGGGAAAGCCTCATCAGTTAAGGAATGCAAGATTGAGAGGTTGAACAGACCGACAACCATCATGGGAGTGGTGCAAGTGATCAATGAAGATCTGGAGCTTAAGAAGGTGACTATAAACTTCATCCCCAGACGTACTGGGGAGACTGAAGAAATATTCTTAATATATCACTCCCATCAGCCTTCCCTGGATCTTAAGATAAGTGACGAACGTGACGAGCACAAGCGACTAGCAGCTGAGGTTTCAAGGCATTGTGACAACAATCACACCTCAGAAGACGCCGTCTCCAAGACAGTTGAAGAGACCAAACAAGGAAAGGTTGTCGGGCCAATGACGGCCACAGACTTCGAGGACGAGGACGAGGACGAGGATGAGGACGAGGACAGGGACTATGACGACGGCTACTGACTATACGAGACACGACTCTAGTCGCAAATGACTGCAATGCCGTCAATTGCGACTGGAGCCGTGTCCGATGCTGTAGTAACATTCCTCTTTGCGCAAAAAGTTACGTGCTTACATATGTAACTAGTTCTAACTCCTGTTTTGCAGATTTTGCGTCTCCCTACCTTAGCATGTACCGCAATGCACACACATGGAATCGTGTTGCACACCGGATTTTTTTTACTCATGACGCAGTTGCCTTTCTTTAAATGAATGTTGTTGCACTATCGTTGACAAGCTGAGGGAGACCAACTGAACCGTTGGAATACTGAAAAAATTCACTCTAGGTTTAGGACTGTACGTTAATTATATTGTACTACCACTCCTCGATCTGCTGACAAAGCTTTCCTTCTAGCGTCCTCCATTTGACGCCAATGAACGCCCCATACGCAAACTTCAGCCATTCCCTGTGATAAGATGGTACCGTAGGCGAGGCACAGAGACTTTCTCTGACCCCTGTTCATGTTCCTTAGCATAATCATGTGCCGGGTTATTTGAATAGCGTATTATGCTCAGACGTCTTGACAAACGTGTTTTCTTATTCATGTACTGTACACTTGGAATGTTGTGACTGTACACATTTGCACACTCTAGAAGAATATATACAGGTCCAAGGAACCCATTGACATCTTTCTGCAGTAGCAGAGCGAGTTATAACAGACGTATGAGTGGTTGTTTGGTACAGTAGATCACCTGAGGCAAGGACCAGTGACTCCCTCGCTTCCGCTCGTAGAACACTCGTGGTCCTCCTAGTCGAGGTTGCGCGAAAGCGGCCAACACCTTCCGTGGTGCTGGATGACAAAAATTTGTAAACAAAAACAATCGAGAGTGACATTTGCAGTGGTTAAAAGTCCTTTTCATTACCAAAACAGCTATGGTGTCTCTGCTTCGCAGCGTCCATCGCGTGACGATCCTGCGGCTGCCCCCGTCCAACTGCCGGGGATTCTTTTACGGCTGGTTTGTCAACGTCTTTAATAAGGTACTCCCTAAGCAACATTTTACAAGGTGGGGATTATCCTTCCCTCCCCTAATGGGCCTGGCCACGTTTTTTGTCGTTCCCCTAATACACTTAGATGGGCAGACGGATTCTGACCCACGTTTGTTTTGTGCAATGCCCATGAAGTTTCATGACAAGACCTTTTGCGCGGAGGATAAGGAGAGCTGCATCATAATCATGAGGAGCTGGTCAAGACATGTGTAAGATATAATTTGACAAGACTCTGTACGACCTTTGCCTTGTTTCCCACCTGGATGAAGTTCAGGTCTTTTTCTTTACACTTTACTTTTTTAATTCTGGGCGGTCCTTTTTTGCTTTGTTAAACGACAATTCAAATGTATGAATCTATATCTATATATCTATATATATAAAGCAGTAGGATTTTATGTAGTCTGTCTGCCAAGTCAAACTGTCTCTTCCTGGCACTTTTGACTTGGTCCAGCCAGCGCAAAAGCTGGACCCCCTGCCATCTATAGTGTGTGTGTGTCCGTCTGTCCGTCAGGCTAGGGGGACTATATAGGTGGAGACTGCATAGGCAGGGAGTACATAGGCGGGGACAACAGAGGTGGGGGACTGCAGAGGCGGGAACTACATAGGCAGGGACCACAGAGATGGGGGACTACAGAGGTAGGGGACTACAAAGGCATAGACTAAACAGGCAGTGACTTTATAGTTGGAGAGTTCATTGGAAGTACCAGCGAAGCGGGTTGGATCTGCTAGTTAGATCCTAAAGCAGAAAAAAAGACAAATGGAGATCGAAGAAACCCATGGCGCACGATGGCATTTACGTTTTACTTCCCTGAATTTATTTGCTTCCATGTACGTACAGTACTTGGATTCCTGGTTGCATGAATGCTTTTACGGGTCAAATTTGCAGGAGCCAAAAAAACTTGCCATAATTTTTGTCAAACTGTGGATGAACCCCAAGAAGAAAAGCCGAATTAGCGGATCAAATGAGCAAAATTTTGTCAAAAATAGATGTAAAAAGCATTTTAAGCTGGTTTTTGATTGCAGAATAGACTCTCGCGAATCAATAATCCGTCAACTTTCAGCCACTGTTGGTTGCTTTTAAATCACCTCGTATCAGAGGTAAGATCCAGCAAAAGAGAACAGTTGAAACCATAAGAAGCATAAATGATGTGTCTTTATCGCGAGTCCCATCCTCTGAAAACATGACTAGTGAGCTCCGTCTAGTAGGAATGAGTTATCGCAAAACTTGACTAAATCGTGAATCAACAGTACTTTGTTCTAGAGCTTTAGTGGTATGAGGATTCAGTCATCTTGACCTCCTAAGTGACTTCAACGTGGCTGTCAATGAGACATCAAGCCAGAAAGTCAATCAAAGTAGCATTGGAACCTTTCTCTCACAGAAATGAACCTGATCAACGTGTCATTTTATATAACTTTTGACCCTTATCATGTACTCTACTGTTGAACGGATGAGATCATTAAGTGGGTCCAGATCCCGAAAGTGCTCCACAGCGCTCAAGAAAAAAATTCCCAGATCCCAAAGTGATCCACTTAAATGTATTCTGCTGTATGTACAGTCCAAAGAGCGAATCTATGAGACCAACTTTCAGTGTGGTTTAGCTAGTAATGGTAGCAATACTCTAAACATTGGCACATGATCCCCAGGAGCATGCACGCAGACACTTGAGTGATGATCACGTGGTGATATTTTTACGTTGCCCACAGCCATTGAGACGTTGAGTGCAGGCTGGTTTTGCTTTTCATCTCCCTCAGGTTGACACCAACCGCATCGCCGAGGTCGGCCCCGACCGTGCTGCTGCAGAGTGGCTGCTTCGTTGCGGCGCCTCCGTCCGGTGGAAGGGAGCGGGTAGGCCGCTCAAAGATTACAACGCCTTGCCGGCGGGAGATTATCGGTGAGGACAGAGCGGCAGTCAACAGATAGCGATGCGGGTGGTGTATAGGAGCTCCTAGTGCTGGAATTGCTCAGCAGGATCTCATCGTCCGTACGCACAGTACCATTTACTGCATAAGTGACCAATTCCACTGTCTGTACGAGATTCAGGGTCCAGCCTCTCAGGGTCGTGCATGGCAAAGGCAGCACGACACCGCTGATCTTCATAAATTTGTTTCGGCCAAAAGAAGCCTTGGTATTGGATCGCTTAATAGCTCAGCCCACTAATTGCGCAAAGTCCTCCGACAACCGGCTTTTTACTTGTACACTTGATTTTATTACACCGATTCCCCGAACTAGTCTTTAATACATATACCAATCAAGGCAGTTTGATCATTTGACTGGGTCGCAATTGGGGTCACGTACGTGGAATAAAACCATTTCGTTCACATTTGTCTCTTGAAGGATTCTTTTTCAATATAACCATTTATTCTTAAAAATAGAAGAAACTCCGATAGAAAATGTTGCCGATGAGCCCTTGTATTTATATGCCGGTCGTCCACTGCTGTCATCACTTCGCATGACACTAGGACTCGTCTCCCCCGGCAGAGGGCGACAATGGCGATGACCGGCAGCTCGTCTCCGGAGGTGAGCCACACGGGGATTTCCATACGCTGCCCACTTCTTAGGATGTGAGCAAATTAAAGCTCTGGAATCGTCGGAACTTTCTTGTCTTATGCACGAGTGCTTAAATCCGTCACGGAGACGTGCAACAAGCACCTCCAAAAGTGGGACGATATAATTTTTTGTACGTTTGACCTCCCGTAGGAAAGAAACCGTGTTAGCTCCAGTATCCTAGGCCAGTTACGCTTGTTTCACTGCAGCCGCTACCGGATCGAGGAAGTTGATGCCACGGACTCCGCAGTGATGGAATCCGGATTTCCTCACTTCCAAGACCTGACAGAGTTCAAGAAACTCAAGCTCGTCAACTGCACGTGAGATCAGTAGTTCAGATCTAAAAAGTTCTGCACAGGCTGCAATGTTCTCGTGCTCAGGTACCTGACAGACGTATCTCTAAAGTACCTGGTAATGATGACCAAGAACCAATTGCAGCATCTGGAGGTTGAGAGCAACGGAGCTATCACGGACGACGGAGTTGTCTATCTTAGGAAATTGGAGTCGTTGAGGCAGGAAAAAAGTGCGTTTGCTGTTTCTTTATCGCTCATGACGACAAGTTGCAGGTATCTGAGGCTCTATGACCTCCCTGGAGTGGAATGTCCAGAAGAAGTCATTCGTAGGTGTGTAGATGCGATAATACGCATGCATAAGCTCTTTTTAAGTAACTGCTTTATTCCTGGGTAGGATTGCCACGGATCTTCCAAGCTGCACGTTAGAATTTCCGCCATACAAGTTGCCAGATAAAGAGACGCCAAGGACACCTGACAGTCAAGAAAAGTCGTAACGTGACTGTGTGCAATAAATCCTCTAATTTTTGGACCTCTTCACGAAGACAGAAGACGTTGTTGATTGCTTATACGCAGAGAAGTGTGGACGAAATGAAAATAAAAGGTATTCCGCTAACATCTTGCATTTGCTCGGAAGGTAGCTGCAGCAGTTGAGGAGTCCCCTCAGGCGCAACGTACAGGGTGACCACTAAGTCTTAGGACCCCAAATTAATATAGGGATGGTGCATTTAATTTCAAATTTTCGCGCTTCTACAGTTCCTTGCTGTGGCCTCTTTTGTTCACTAAATGTGTTGACAAATCACATTCGCGGGCACCCAGATGACGACAAGAGAGGCCATTATAACGCGTCAACATGAAGGCAAGAGCAGAAAAGACCTTAAGGTGAGTCCGTACAAGCTGCAAAAGAGGAAGCTGAGGAAACTCAAAAGACAATGGCCGAAAGGCTGCAGAGATCGTGGCTGCTCCTCGAATCCTTCGTACATTGGCCACGAACGTTAAGGACATGCCCGTGAATGAGCACAGTACCATTTGCCGACAGAAAGCTTACGCCAAGGTCTGGGCGGGCGGCTACAAAACGTCCCTCACTGTGATCCCGGAGGGCGTCAAGGTCAACCAAATCGTCTACTTGGACACGTTGCACAATGAGGTCAAGCCCTGGATAAATTCCCAGCAGTGGCCCTAGTCGCACATCTTCCCGCTGGATGAAGCGCCCTCGCACAATGCGCGGAAGGTCCAGGAAGTGGTGCATCAGCAACTTGGAGGGATTTGGCTCAAGAACTCTTGGCGCCCTTTTGCCCCAGATTTGAATGTTATTGACTTCTCAATCCAGTCCATTGTGAAAAGGAAGGATAAGGAGAAAACCCACGAATGCATTGAAGCTCTGAAACATGATCTTTAGGCTGCATGAGCTAATCTTGATAGAGACATCATCTGCGCCTGCTGCGTTGCTTTAAACATCGTCCCCAGAATATTGTCAGAGTTAAAGGCGGACAAGTGAAGTAAAAAGATTTATTCAGCTTCTCCTTCCCAGGTCGTGAACCACCCAACCACCATCATCGGACGACAAACTCCCATAAGTGAGCAATTTCAGCTCCACGCATCTCAGGATGCCGCAGACCACTACTGCAACAGAATACTTCCGAAATATCCAGCGTGCGCTATGGGGATCCAGTTGAAGTGCGTGAAGGATCTGCTCCTTGGGAGCATCTTCGTTGTCTTTCTTTCATATTCAGACTCACAGTTCTTCAGCAAGATTCCAACCCATGGCCACTTACGAAGCTCGTCTCCAGGGAAATGCTGGTGACAATTGTTTCGTCATGAGCACACTGCCCACAAGCTTGACGCCTTGTAATCCTTCTTCAAGTGACAGAAGGACGTGATGTATGTAATCCTCTTCACTCGGCTCCATGTTGCCTGCAGTGCGTCGTTCCAGTCGCCTCGAGGTCAGTCATACTGTTCTGAGTCGCCTTGATGTTCGCCCTGAATCCCAGACTTCAGTCTGACCAGGCCTTCTGGACGACTGTGCCGCTGCCTGAGGGAGATAACTTCCGCAGAACCTCCTTAGCATTTATTCGGCTTCTCGTCATTCTTAACTGAGCACTTTTCCTATTGTTTGTGATAAAGGGGTACGTACTCATCCTTCCCCTTCCCCCAGGAGAAACGTACATATCCCAGCAACACGGCTTCAAAGTGATTCTTTACGAGTCTACAAGAAAACCTCGGCAGTAAAGCAAAACTATGGCGTTAAACTATCGGTGCGTAAATGAGACGAGGGTTCGTACAGCCTACCTTACTCCTACAGGCTAGATTACGTCATCTGCCACGTCATTTTGCTGTGTCCGGACCAATGCTCTTTCTGAGGACTAGTCCTCGTGAGGCCCAGTTCCTTGGGAGGCCCAGTAATCTGTGGTCCCGTTCTCATGAGGCCCAGCTTTGTGAGAACCAACCCTCAGTGAAGACTAATCACCGCGAAACCCTATGAGACAGCATCAAGGAGAACTGAAGCACCTTTAGGTGCGACTTCATTAGGAAGAGCTTCCCCAGGTTCCGACCTAAGATGGCGACCGTGATTGCTGCTGACAGCTCATATATGGAGTTAAAGTTTGAAACTGGATGCCGAACAACTTTCAGTAATGGCTGTTGTGATATTTTCAGTTCTTTATGACCAAAGTATTAAACGTTACCTTCAATTTAGTCTGGAAGTTGGTGGACAGGTCGGGATAAGAGATTCTGAGAGAGCAATTTCTTGTGACAACGCTGATGAGCGTAGGAGATTAATGTTTAAGAGGAAGTTCACAAAGAGGGAGTACAGAAAATTGACCAGGAAACTTTTAAGTACTTTCCAGACAGTCTGATAAGTCCTATTTCTGCTTAAGAGAATGTCGCGCCACTGCTGTTGTTAACTACGGGTCTTTGGCTGCAGAAGCTCTATCGGTCTCATCGTTTGTGTTAACAATTTACCTTACAGATCTACAGAAACTGTGTTGCAGAATGATTGGAGATTGTGCTTTGTCGTCACAGCCTAATAAGATTGCTTCCGCAGCACGTGACCGTTGTCTCTAAGCTCCACTGATTCTTCTCTCTCCATCTGTGTGTTTCATAAGAAATGCACTTTCCTTATGTTGTAACCCGACTTTAGTCTGAGAAAGTGAAGGTGACCATGGAAAGATTGGCCGTACTTTGCTGAAGAGAGAGCAGAAAGGACGATAAAAGATTAATCGCGACTTCTTCATGCCCATAACTTCCTACTATGGACACGCAAGCACAATGGAAGAGACTTGATGCCATAGGAACTCATTTAACATTGTGAAGGCTTAACCTTGATATCCTGTTTTTGAGGCAAGACAGCACTTTGAATTCACGATTTTTTTTCAGTTAATACGAAAATAGAAAGCTCAAGCAGTCCTCAACATAATTTCCTGCCCCTAAGAGGCTTGCGTGCACTTTGCGAAAACTTTTTTTTAGGTTTTTTTTTTTACTGCTTGTGCATTTTGCCCGAGATTTGCTTCTGAAAAAGTTTCGTGACTTCCGGCCTACCTCTTCTTCCTCCCGACGCTCGCGTTTAACTCATTTCTGCGACGTCAAAGACGATGATAATGCTGCTTATAAGAGGAAATTAGACATGCCGTTCTTTTGTTGCCCAATGAGCTTAAGAACAGGCAGGCAAAGAAAAGTACTGCCAGGATATTAGATGCATCGTCCTTCCTAAGGCGCAGCCAACTCCGCACTTAAGATCGCTCAACCCCGGTGAAAGATAAAACGTTAGAGGAAGCCATGGAAAAAAAGCTCTCTGCTACCTTTGAAGAGTTATCTTTGCCATCTCTTTGCGTACAGGAAGGCTATTCATATCTTGATTTTATTCATGCATTCATTCGGTGAATACGTGATGGAATTTCTTATGGCAGTTGATGCTCCCTACGCCCAGCCTGACCTAACCTAACCTTGTAATAACGAATGCATGCGAGGGCATAGCTGTGCTGTCTTTAACGAAATACCGTGCTAACACTGCTCCAAGTATCTGAAAAAGCTGCAGAGGAAAGTTTACTACTGTTTCTGAGCTCAGTCTCCTGGTCTTTCTTTGTCTTTCTACGTTGAAACTTTACTAAAAGTCTTCCTCCTCCTCCCCCCCCCCTTGAAAACACAGTAAGTGAAAGGACTACGGGATGTATTGAGGCCCATCGTGAAGATCACAACTTCGCAAAGAAGAACAAGGTGATAAAGTGCGAAATGTTGCCACATCAGAGGCGAGCGCCGACTGGAAATGGAGACTGAAAGTGTCTCGTGGAACACGTGAGGGAGGCTTTTTACCATCAGTGCTGACATTTCCCAAAACTCGCTGCAGGCGAAGCACGCCCGTCATCATTTTCGGCTCTGTTGAGCCCCGACAATTGGCTTCGTCACGCTGGACGGCCTCGTTTGTGCAGCTGCACACGGGCTCCAACAGCCTCGGACGATGCATGAAGAGTCAATGCTGGCTTCTCCGTCCAAGAAAAGTTGTCCGGATAACTCAAAAAAATCCAGCCGATTGAAGTCCTCATCCTGGCAGATAGAAGCAACTTCTGGTGTGAAATCTTGAAAGGGCAACTTTCTCTTTTTTGCGGTATCACATTAGCTTCTGTGCCATTCCGACGTGCTCAATTACGGACGGACGGACGTAAAGCAGACGCTGAGGTTGCGAAATCGGGGTGTGATGACGACGACCAAGTACACGGTACGCGTCTACCGCAGTGGACGAGTCTTCAAGAAGCTAAACTAACAGTTGGATGACGCTAACATCAGCCCACGTCCTTAAGGCTCTGAGATGCTTCATGAGGTTGCTTTACAGTGACGCTCCAGGAAGTACCCTGTGGACTCCTCAGTCTTAGCGGCCTCGTGGCGCATGTTGGAGCTGACCGTCTGCAACGTTCTTGGGTGGGATCTTATTTGCTATTTTCTCAACTGTACATGAACATTCTGGTGAAAGCCATGAGACAGACCCTTAGATTGGACCCCCTCATGTGTCGACCAGCAGGACACGACGCTGGACAAATGATGGATGATGTAAGGAAGTCAGCCGAGAAAAATAAGCTCAATGATTAACCCTTTTCGTGTACTTTTATTACATGCATTCCTTTGCCCACTTAATTTATTCTATAGCACGATTTTCCGGGCTATAAACCTTTATGGCACGATTTTCTGTGCTATAAAGTGGTGGTGGAAATAATGAGACAATATACACCTCTTATGCTCCAAATCTCACGAAAGCACAGCAGAACTTTCGTGTCCAGTATGGTTTTCTACAGATTGCCCCCCTTCCCAACCCGTTTTGTTGCTGAGAAATTTATTGAAATATTTCTCCACACATAGTATCGCACCTCAGCCATGCCCGAGCTGAGACCAGCAAGTCTTGAGAACACGCGACATCCTAGACCATGGTCACCTAGAGGCCAACGAATCTTAAGAATTATAGGAACAATCATAAGAATGACCTATGGTTATTTCGTAATTTCTGTATGAATTCGTTAAGTTCTACAGTGCATTCTCAGCAAGCAAATACAAAAATTGAAAATATTCAGCGTGAAACGAATCTTTTTTTACAGTTCATTCTCGTTTCTCAGGTAGTTCCGATCGTTTCTGATATTTCATGGTTGATAAGCGTGATGTGCTAAGATTCCGCTCAGCAAAGGGATATCATGTCTGACAGAGACATCACATCTGCCTGCTCTGCCTGCCGGCAACATTGATTACCTGCACTGTTACGCATATTGTGTGCATCGCGGTGGGCAGCAAAAAAGTTGCTGCAGCCGTAGAACATCCATAGCCTACGCGCTACCCGTTTCGCTGGGTGGGAAGAGAGGTAAAAATATAGACGCAAAAGTATAAAAGTGTGTGTTTGTGTCCCGCCTCCGGATTGGTCGTCCCTCAACTCGCGCTTACGCTCACCCTTGAAGTTGCTGCCACCATCGTCGTCCATGCGCTTCGCGCAGTCCACAGTGTCCGCCGACCAAGCGTGGGCCTCCAACAACATTAAGACAGAAGGACGGACGGACAGATGTGCACACGGCCTTGGCGCTCTGTATAGGCTTGGGGACAGCAGGCGGCGAAGCAGCCTGTTGTCCCCCAGCTCCTGCGGGGGGCCTTTTTGGTGGGCCTTGGGCCCATTCAATCTTCCTTTGATTTTGTTTTCTGGTCGATACTTTACTCATTCCTCTTTCTGCCTCTCCCAATTCTAGTGCCACCTGTCGTTCACTTCTGTTTTGAAGTCAGCACTGATAGAAAAGAAACACTCAACGTTGCATTCATTCAATTGTGATTTTAACTCCCCCTGCTCAAGTTGGGGGTGTTTCTCTGCCAAAGGGGGGTGAGGATCTGCCCATCCTTAAAATAGGAGTTAGGGAATAACGAAAACCGTGGCCAGGTCCATTATGGGGAGGATTGTTATAGCTGTGTAATATCCTCATCTTTCAGCAGAGTTGACATGTTGCGCCTTTTGAAGTGCATTTTTGTTGGTCCCTCTGGAAAGACCGCACCAAAACGAATTAATCCGAGTGTTCTTAAAATATTTTGGCGGGCCTGTGATTCAGGTCGGTCTAGGGTGGCACAGGTCCTAACAATGGGGGCTCTGGTCGGGTCTTCCAAATGCAGGCTAGGGCTGACTTATGGGCTGAAAATAGGCCTGCATCATGTAATATACTGTGCACACATCATCTATTCAAAAAATTGGAGGAAAAGCCAATGAAATGAAGGTATAGAAGTGATGTCCCGATGTTTTTACCCCTCTGTTGCTACAATAGGGCTAGAGCGGTCACACGGATAAAACGATCAAATTCTTTGGTCCCAACATGATCGCTATAAAGGTGTTCCACTGCCTTTTTTCTACACACTTAGGTATAATTGAGAGAGTAGGAGTGTAACCCTTGATTTAACAGAATATCAGTTGAGGCTGGTGTGTACACAGACCAACATTCAAGCATTTATATCAGAATTTTGGCTTCTCTTCTTGAAATCACTTGACTAGCAGCAGAAAATACTTGTTCACTTGGAACACTTGTAGCAGGGATCACGGGATACTTAAAAGCTAGTCGCGATATGAAAAGGGAACCTTTTTTGACCTTTTTTAACCCACCCCGTTACAGGGTTGCTGGCACGTCTTTTACATGGCAAAGACAATGCAAGTTTGCCCTGTTCATTTGTGCAGACTGCAGTGTGTGGCCAGACTTTGGTTTAGAAACATGAGGCCAGTTCACATGTCCGCACAGAACAAAATGTCTCTTCTTTGAGTGTCTAGGTGTAATTAACACAGTCAAAGTATTATCTCACAAACTGGAAGCAGGGCTGCAACGTTGTCTGTGTGGCGGACAAAAAACTTAAATTTGTCTTTTTTTTAACTGTTTGTCTGCACACGAACATTGTCCTTTTTTGTCCTTTTTTTCAAGCCAGGTGTGAGCTCCCAGCCCAGTGAGAACCTTGAAGTAGATCGTCCTTGACTGCTGTCACTCTATTTCTATCAGGCTGACACTGTCAACCACAGAACATATTCCTGTGAATTCCTTCTTCTATGCATGGCTATTTCTGGTTTCTGATTTTGCTGCTGCTAGTCATGTTTGCACCATCATGCACTTCATCGCAGCCATGCATGCTGTCCATTACCCTCATAATCAGGCTGCCCAACAATGAGCAAGAGGGGACATCGCAATTTGGACAGGTGATGCTCGCATGAGTGGGAAAAGGACTTCCCCTGGTCCACGAAGGATTCAGGGAGATCCCAGTCTGCTTTCTGCAAGGGTTGCCACATAAGGTTGCAACCGAAGTGTTCTGCTTTGGCCTCTCATGAAAGTACAATGGCACAAGAAGAGGTCTGGAGTACTCCCTGTCAAAACTCAACCTTAGGACAGGGTCTTTCCTTCAGTCTCCATCATCTGCTGTCAAAGAGCTGGAGGCTCTCACTATCATGTCCCATTGGTCAATCTCCACCACTGATCACTTAGGAGAGGTCTTGGACAGTCATGGTCAAGATAGTATCTTTTCTCATATCAAGTTGCACTGAACGAAGTGTTCAAAGAAGTGCTGATTGATCCTGACACCTTTTGGTACGCACACTTGCTCTGCCATTGGTCAATGAGTTTCCGCTGGTGAACAGCTTTTTGATGAAACCAATGATGTTGATGCTTCTCTGGCCATGAGAGAGCTCAGTGTGCATTACCAGAGCTTTCGTCACAGAGCACTTGGCAAGAACTAGCTGTCTCTTATAAAAATGGACTTTGGTGTCAGGTTTACTGCTGAAGTCACAAGTTACTGGGTCTGAGAGAACTACTCTCTGGCAGCTCCAGAAAAAGTCCAAGTGAAGAATCTGCGAAGCAGATGTGCTGCAATGCTGTTAGAAGCGACTGAGCAACTCAACTCTAGACTAGCAGAGGCCAACTTCGCCCTTTTTGCCTGAAAAGGCGAAAGTTGCGCTTTTTGGGGTATGACACTGAAAAGTTGCGCTTCTGGCCCAACGTCTTCTCCTTCATAGTCTCCTCGGCTATCTTACATCCCAGCGGTGTCCACCATAGATTACTGTCAATCTCTGAACTGACTTACTTCTAGGCAGTCTTCCCTCCTGTGCTTCCATCAGGTGCCCAGTTTTGTAGGGATGGGCAAATTTTCAAACTGTTTCCCCAAAACTTGAACAGTTTTGACCTTACGGAAGCCTCCGAACTGGATCCCATTCGGAACATGCTTAAGGATCGAAACCATCACTAGTACTAAAGCAGCTCATACTGGAGCAGCAGTAAAATTTGGTCTAAACTGGATCCCCAAGGGAGCAAAGTTCATGGTAAAAAAAGGGGGAGTCTGCGCTTTTGGGGGTCGCCTCTTCGGGCTTTTCCCGAAAAAGAAAAAAAACCACCCTGGCAACACTGCGCTCAAGACAACGACGCCGCTGTCACTCAGCAAGAAGCTTTTACCGAAAGGAGACCTGAGGCGGCGGTCGCCAAGTCTATTCTCAAAGGAATGAACACTTTCGACCATGCGATCGTCCGGGACAGGGAAAGGAGATGAAGAAGACGCGAACTTTGAAGTTGCGGCGGAAAAATTTCCTTAAGGAATCAAGATGTGTGGTGACTGCGGACAGCCCGGGCCTTCCCGGCGGCGCCGCAGTGAAGAAATATTTGGCGGGAAGCGTCGGGGTGTTTAAGCGCATCATTCACAACACTGACGAGACGTTACCTAGAATCTCATTGGAGCAGATCAAGTTACTTATGAGTTATTACTCACAAGTTCTTATGAGTCCTCATGGCTCGGTCAGAGGAGGCGTCTGCTACTACTTGGGCCAGTCGTGCTGCGTGGCGAACAACGTTGCGACCTCGTCGAGGTGTTACCGGAGACTATGTGTACCTTGGTCACAGGTCTGGCCGAGGCACATAACGCTCCAAATTCCGCCCAGATGTGGCATTTATCCTGGAGAAACTCTCTGTGGTCATAAGGAGTGGACATCCAAGAAGACCTCTACGGACTGGCGAGAATCCGGGACCGGGCGGTGGAGATCAACGGTTGGGACATGGATCAGGGACGTGGCTCAACTTTACATAACATAGGAGAAATGCAAAAGTATTTGCTTGAGGACAAATTGGCAGCAGTTTTTGCAAAGGCGCCGCAGGAACGAAATCGTGCTTGTGCCCTTAAGAGTGATGAGAGCAGAAGTTGAGAATGGCCGTCAAATGGATCTGCGCTGCCAGATACACCTAAGAAGCGCTTTCCTTTGGCTGGTGACGGCTGTCGTCACCAACGAACTCCTAGAGGTTTCGTTGACCTTCGTGGAAGACTTCAGATTGAAGAAGCTCCGGGTCACTGACAAGATGATCCATAGAGAAGCAAGACGAATTAGGGAGATCTGAAGATTCAAACTTAAAAAAAGAAATTACTGCAAGCGTTGGTTTTGTGTACAGGTTTAACGCTTGGCATAGCTTGGTTTACAAACATTGCACTTCAGTGGCACAAAAAAGACCTTGAGACTCCTCCTTGAAAATCATCAGCTTTGAGCAGCACGTTCTGCCGATCTGTGTGTAGCAGAAATTTGATTGTGGTGGTATCACCGGGTGTGAGGAAACCCTAGTTTGCTTTGAAGGTATTGGATCAACACCTGCGTGTCGACATGCTGCCAATGACGTTCCACTGCTGAGTCATAAGAAAAGTCGCTGCGCGGTCGCACTTAGTGACAAGGCCAATGACGAAGAGTTCAAGCATTTTGTTGTTCTCAAGCATTGGTGAAGCATTTCCCTCATACTGTCATTGGCTATTCTGGCTACTGTTGGAAGAATGAGTCACTGGCAGCGGATTTGGTGGTTATCATTAGTCTCTTCTCTTCAAGCGCTGCTACTTGTTTGGGGCAGTTGTCGTTGTAGACACTGCAGTGGTCCAAGGAGGATGCACAAAATTCGTCCCACCCTGCAGATGTATCGTGGAACAGGAGAGCTAAGGCAATGTTACAATGAAAGAATATGATGGAGATTTTGACTGGGATTTGTGGAGTCTGGTCGGAAAAGTCGGATGAACTGATTGCAAGGTCCTCTCTTGTCTTGTGGAGCTTCCAGGGCCGTCCAAGGACATGCTGAAGAACGTCCCATTGCCTTTGTGCGCGATGAAAAAATGGAACAAGTTCGTCCGTAGCTTTAACATAGCAGGAATAACACTGGGACTGATAATGAAGAGAATGAGGAGAGAATTAGGTTTTGATTGAAGATGGTTTTACTTTGGAGTCTGAGGTAGTTCTAGCCTTTCATATCACCATCTCCTGTTCTCTACTGCCTTCTCACCGGTCATCTGTTGGTCTCTCCTGGTCAGCTGACCACACTGCTGACCACTCAGGTAGGACTGACGCAATACCAGATGAGGCCAGATGCTTGACAGTCAACTGAAGAAATAAGCTCAAGGTACAGAAAAGAGAGCGACTGTAATTGTAAATTCCCACAACCCAGTTACCTACTCCCACCCCCCTTCCCCCTATATATGGGTTCTGCGTGCTGCGCCGGAAAGGGGGGGGGACCAGGGAAAGGGGGGCCTGGAGGGCAGGATTCCCCCACAAATTTTTTCATCAACTTTTACCCCCTGAAAAAGCCCAGTTTCAAGCCTCTCGACGTTGTCACCCTCTACACCTGGCTTCCTTTTGTAATCTGTAGTACCAAAATGGGTAGCCTTGACATTGAACCTCTGTGCTCAACATTGAGCTCAAGTATAACATCTACGTGTTCCTCATCAAAATTCCACTTCAACACTCTCCAGTACAGTGTCTGAGATGAGAAGTCACCCTGCCAGAACTTACTGAGCAGACTCAAACGAGGATTGCTCCCCATATGACTTTCATATGTACTTCATGTGAGAGGGGTTTATCAGTCTCGGGATCGATCAACGTAGATCTGTGACTCATGTCCTTTTGATATGAACTTCAAGTGGTGGATGAATTTGTGTTAGGGACTATCAACAAAGCTGTGCGGTAGGCCAGTTATAGTTCTGTAGAAACTATGAACATTGACTTGTCGATCTTGATGTCAACTTTTATGCGTTAACCTAAAGCATACATATCCTCGTTCAGCAGTGCATATGAAGGTGGCAGCAAAATAAACTTGACCCAAGTGAAAAAGTCCTTGGTATGAACTCCATCTGTATCAATCTGGCAGGACATGCCCGTAAAAAATTTGTCATGCCAAGGACTGTACTTTTGATATGCCATCCAATAGGAGGCTTGAGAGTGCATTCTGAGGCCGCTTCGATGTCAAAATTGAGGTCCGACATGACTCATGGAGATCCAATGTTGGACTTCCAATATCAGTCATACTGAGCAGAATAGAGCCCTACTGTACGGGCTCCTCAATGCCAATCCAGCAAAGAAAGTAATTTTATAATACAAATTGGGTGCGCTGATCATATTTGTTTTCTGTCAGAAATTCATTTCATTCGTCAATGACTGGAGGAGTGTTTTTTAGTAACCATCCCAGTTTTTTACCAAAACATCTGGGGAAAAGAAAGGAGGATATAACTTCTACTCGCTTCATACCTTGACGCCCTTAGTAATCCCCGAAAGTTTAGTACCGTCTGACGCAACTTTCAGGTTGGAGAAGGTCGAGTCCTCGGTCAAGCTCACGTGGGCCACGTCAGTCAAAAAGGGCAAGGTAAAGACGGGTTCACCCCGTAAGGTAAAGACACAGTGCTTCCCCCATGGCCAGCTGTGTCACAGGCTCCAGGGTGAACTCCAAGGACAACCTCTACATCTACTCCCCTGATGGACTGGCCAGGAATGTCGTCTACACGGACATCATTGACTGACATGAGGGCTGCACATCTTATGGACATAAACCATGATTTTAGACTGGGGGCAACTGAATGCATGCCTTAATTTCTGCCAGTGGGGTAGTTAGCCTAGGACAAACAAAAGTAAGTCAAACTTAGCACTTGATATATTTCTCCCGTGCCAAGCCCAGACTTAATATTATTTGAGTAAGACGAGTCATTGTTGCATGTATTTTCTTTCAAAATATCGTTTTTTTCCGGAAAAGTGCGGACAAAAAAGACTTTTTTTGTCCAGTCTTAACTTTTTCACTTTTGAGCCACAACTTTATTAAATTTCGTATTTGTGAATTCCAGGTGCTCATCTGCAACTTCTTCACGGAAGCACTTTGCTACGCTATAATGCCACAGGATTTTTGTCCACTTGGACAGCGGATCCTTGGCCCACTGGGTCGGACCCAATGACCAAGTGGGTCCAAGCTGCTGCCCAAATCAATTTTAACCCGAAATATGACCAGCCACTCCTAGAATGAAGTGCTTTTTGAGCCTCCTGCTTCCTTGGGGCCCCTCGGAGCAGGGGGCTTCAGCTGGACTTCAGCAGATCAAGTGTTGCCTCATGTTCCTTGGTGTCAGGACAAAAAAGTCGCCTCGAAAAGTATTCTTTCTAGTCGTAACTGAAATTTTTTTTTAAAGGTAGTCAATGCGGACGTCAACCATTTGAACCCCAGCGGCTGCAAGGCTCAATATTAACGGTAGAGAGTTTGAGCAACATATATAGCAGGTATGCCATATAATGGATATTTCATTTGGCACGAGCTCTAAGCTCCATTTTTTGATGCAGGTACCCCAGCGACCGGATTATTTGTGTGGGACACGGCGATGGAGGGTGGAGGTCACATGTTCGGGAGAGCTGGAATGCAAAGGGCTAAGGCAAAATCAGACAGTTCCGGCCAAAATTGTTTTGACATTCGGCCAGACAGTGAAGAAGTAATCTTAAAATGAAGCCTACTGTTGGGTTACTTCGGCGAAATCTCGTTGCCCAAAAAGTGACACAGCAAGAAAAGTGAAAATTCTATCAGACTGATTTCCCTAATCAGCCCGAAAAAAGGGCCACCTGGGATTCCAGGTGCTCATCTGCAACTCTTCACGAAAGCACTTGGTTCTCGTTAGGGGGAAATTCTGACAGTCAGACAAAAAGGGTTACCGAATGGGTTGTTCGTTGAATGAAAATTCGCAAAGCTGGTGTTCGCTAAACGAGGTTGGCCTATGCAGCAAGGATCAGCTGTGCAGCTCAGCACAGTGCTGTGCACATGGAAAGCGAACAAGGCATCCGACATCAGCATCTGCATGAACTTGCCTAACACATTCTAAATGACGTCTTGAAGTGTTATCGACTGGCTTTTCACGAATTATTTGCATGAGCAAAATGTCCCAGGGGTTTTGACAGCTCAAGGTCGAAAGATTCTAGACCTGCCAGCAGAAAAATTATAGTTTCTTCCTGAAAAGTTGCTCCCCATGACAAAAAATGTACATTGTCCATCCTTGAAGTGTAACGATCAAGGAGAGAAACTCCCTGTTTTCTGGCAAAAAGAAGTTTGCTTTCTTAGGAAATTTTCAGCCAAGAAAACAAGAATTTTTTTCATGATCACCGAAGACCAAACCAACGGCCACTTTGACTCCTTGCCAATGGTGCGCCAAACCATGATTCTCACCTTGGGTTCTGCCTCCTAAGGGCAGATTTCACCTCTACAGGCAGCTCGTCGATAACGTGACACGATCGTTCTGGACATTGTCCTGAGCCTCAACTGTGAAGAGCTCCACCAGTGCGAGGACAAGATTAGAGAGCATGGCAACCCTGGGGGGCTGAAGGATGGCAGCATGTCAAAGCTTCCTCTTGGTCTTGGTGGCTTTACAAAGGAACTGAGCTCGACAATGGCAATAAGATCGGACATTTAGGTCCTTCTTCAACAAAAGATCTTGGGCAGTTCTGCCGTACAAGTAGGAGAGAAAACCTTGAAAGTCTGACCTGGTAATGCTGGTGCAGCATTTATGGACATGTAACGGTTCAGGCCTTCCTAGTACACGGGGAATGCATAAATCCCCCTGGTGAAAATACATCGCATCACCAGTCTGAAATCAGACTTTGCTGCCTCAACCTCCTCCTGGCGGTTGGCATTTTCGTGCTCCCTAGACTCACCCTCTTCCTCCTCATTGTCGTCCTTCAGCACAACATACTTCAAACTGTGCACGACCGTTTAGTTCTCAGAGCTGCTCGACCCGTACAGTAATCTTCAGCAAGGTCAGTCTGAGAACATCGTTGGTTTCAGAGGATTTCATCCCTACATTTCAGCTTCAGCTGAACTCTCTTGATGACCTCTGGATGCTTGTGGATGGTTTGATCTGGAATGATCTCCAGAAAGTCTCCCTGTGCCTGCGAAGAGTGTTGGTGACAAATGTTCGGGCACGTTCAACCTCAGTGTCGGCTTTGCCGTGAACATGGAGGAGGACCACCAGGTAGCAGAGTGCTTGATAGGGTGTATAAACAATAAATACCACAATAGGGTTCAAAGTTCTGACTGAGGACTTTTGGCCAAAGCAGCACATGTGGACATGAATTTGTTTTCTTGCAACTCGAACTTCTTGAGAAATTCCCAACATCATACCTTACTACAGTTGATTCACAATGTGCAGTAGTCAATACACGATGTACAGTGGTTGCCACTTCAAGTGCTACAATGTGTCAGTACTGATTCATTAGTTACACTTAAGAAGTAAATTTTAACCGCTGAAGGAGTCACAAATGGAAGTCCAAACAACAAGAAAATCTCAAAAAAGAAGAAAACCTGCATCACAAAAATATATGGCCCCAGAGCAAAATAGATATGATGGACAAAACCATCTAGTAGCATCTTTCTCGGTATAATGTGTTTTTCGCTGCTGACCGATTTTGCTACTTCATAAGAGCACATAACATGATATTTGGATTACAACATCCTGCTGACCAAAAAACCCGTTATATCGAGAATCGACCATACAGGTGTATTTATGACTGACTGGCATTTTCCTGGGACTTAATATTACAAACAACTTCACAGCACATTTTCCGTCTTGACTACGCATGCGTGAAAAGAGTAATAATTCACGACTGCTGCTAAAAGGTTTGCTGAATAATCTAGGACCTCTTTGTTATGCTCGTAACACCTCCAAGTCCGACCGAAATCATGTACGTAGGTACAGGGTATGCACTGTCCGTAAGTACTTGCATTAAGAGTAATCTCAAGGAGATCTTTTCTCTAACCCAAAGTAGAAATACAGACGATTCAACATATTGTACTCAGCCGTTCATTGTTCTCAATTTTGGAATCCCCAACTTATTTTGGCATTTGTGGTATGAAAATAGGCCACCTATTCTACTCAAGATGCCTCTTAATGTACTCAAAAATCTTGTTGAACCGACATGCAACTGAGTAGCAAGTGAGCAATTCCCCTTAAATACGGAGCATGTGGAAGCTGTCACAGTGGTGAAAGCTGGCAAAGTTCATGGGAGTGTCAATATATCCCTCGTCAGTAATGTTAAATTTGCAACTACAAATATAACTTTATCAAAATTGGAGCAGAAAGGCATAGATGGCTATTTAATTAAGAAAAACTGACGTTGGTCAAATACAGCTGCCATTTTTCATGATTGAAATGCTTTTCCCCATCTATGTTGTTCTTCAGGAGCTTACTTTGGTCGTTTGACTCAGCCACCTAATGTACTATAAATTGTTCGGCCCGCAGTGAGTACATTAAGCGGAGTCCACTGCACATGTACGTTATTCTACCCTTAGAAAGCCTCCAGAACCTTCTCAACCCAGTGTGTTTTTGCAAAGCCGAGTGATCTGTGGAGTTCAGCGGACTTGATAGCTGGAGATTTGTCTCCAGCCTCATCTTCGCAAATTCAAGACACTTGCTCCAGAGTTGTTGGTGACAGTCGTTGAGGCAGTTATAAATGGCCCACAAACTGGACGCCTTGAAGCCCCGTGCATTCCTCAGGTGGTCAAAGTACTGCACGTAGTTGTTCTCATTGGGGCTGATGTTGACATTAGGGATCTTCAGCTTCAAGAAGTCCACCAAGTTTGCGCATGCTCCATCATAATGATGGTTACTCTTTGTAGGAAAGCTCTCTGAGAATGTCTTCAGCAGTCTGAGTCATAGGTGCTGCACTGTAAGGAATGGGGCTCCGAGAGGAAGATGAAAAAAATTGTGGGAACCCTGGGACTTGGGGATAAAAAGGTAAACACACATGATGCTACCACTATGGCACTACCGAGACAAGCAACCTGCGTCAACATCACCCTAGGTTGCTTGTCGCTGTAGTGCCGCAGTGGTGGCGTTATGTGTGTTTCCTTCAGATTTTCAATCTGAAAAGGAGCTAGCATATCGGAAAGTTCAGAAAATTGAGGAAATTTTGAATTATTGCGGACAAGTGAGGATCGTTCAGGTCAGCTACTACAGGTCAGATGAACCCTTGGCCATCTTGATCGGCCCTGGGTTGTGTTCATCTGGCACCCTCTTAACTACCTGTTGTTCATGGAGCTTCTTAAGCCCTAGCTCTAACTCCTTCAGTAGCTCCATTCTTCTTGTGAGACATCGACCTTCTTGAACCTCTCGTTCAAGTTAATGCAGATCAGGCTCGACAGCTCCTTCTTGAGACTGCCTTCCACCGCAGTTTTCCTTGCAGCAGAGTATGAACCGATCAATATCTTCGTGAGTGGTGCAATCTTGGAGCCCGCTGTCAAATTCTCACCAGAAAGCTCAGTGGTATCTTGAAGGTTGAGCTTCAACATGTCAATGGCTCGCCTCATCTGTTCCTACTGGTCTGGTCCCACGTTGTCCACATTCATTCCTGGTTGAGACCAGAGCAAGGACACCAAATTTCTCAGCTCCAGCATGTGGAAGAGTGAATTCCACCTTGTGATCATCTCCTGGATCTTCGTAGCTCACTCATGTTGCTGCCATGCACCCACTTGCAGTCAAAAGTGAAACTGTTGAGTCTTACCAGTCCCAAAAGTGTGCAGTGACTGCGAGGAAGCCCTTGTTGTTGACAGATGTCCAGAGGTGGAAGAGGCGTAGCAGGCAGACACAACTTTTTCTTTGATCTCTGAACAAGCCCTGTTGTAAGGCTCAGGCAGCAAAGTGCAAAGTACACTTCACTGACTTCTGGTATTTTGGGTCCAGGACATTAGGGACCTTCCAAAAAACCACCAAACAGCTTCTCAAAAGTGCGTCTTTTGCCTGAGAATGCCAAATCTGGCAACATTGCTGAGAAGGCAGAGTTACCCATTGGGACTCATCTTGCGGCCCGGAGGTAATGTAGGTTGGGCAAAAGAAGGTTTCAGACTGCAGCCTCGAGGGCTCACGCTTGGCCCGAATCCACACTGATGGTCAGTCAGAGGTAGTAGAGGGGAGCGGCACCGAGCAGCTGTGTGCACAAAAGTGGGAAATATGGCATACTTTTATCCCCAAACCGGGCAATATACTGTATATTTTCAGTGCCTGGTGGTTGTCATGGCCCAAGATATAATAATATCCAAGAGAGGGCGTAAAGACCTTGCCCAGAGGGATATTTGTTGCTCAACATTTCTGACATGAGTTTTCATGGATTCTGCAGCTCATGGGCCATGATGACCCTCGGACCACCACCATCCTGGCCCTCGGGTCATCAAGTGTATGGAAAAGTTGGGCCGTCAAATGTACTAAAACTCTGGTTGCTCACGTACAGCAACATTTACTCAGGTGCTGAACGAAGGTATTAAACTGAAATACAACCGCTCTGGCTAAGTGCGCAAAAGTAAACAGAAAATTAATGTCGGTTAAACATTGTATTGCCTGCAGCTGCTACATATAAAGTACAGTAACTGCTGTATTAATCCCCTCTGTTAAATATCCCCCCCCCTCTTCTTATTGTCTACCATCCTTCCTCTCCTACTGAACACAGTTATACATATGTCATTGATACCCGTGGCCTTTCCTTATTGTCGTGCCACTTATTTCGAGTTTCGAATTTCGATTTTTGACCTGCCTGAGACCTTACATCACCCTTGGAGCCCCAGCTGCCGTTGGGAAATATCACCAGACGCTACGGAAAGCAAACTGGAGTCGGTCGAAATGTGTGGATTGTGAGATTATGAAGCTAAAAGTTTTTCGTTTTTTTGGCCGCAACCTGGAGTTTTGTCGACTCGGCTAATCCTCAAAAGTCCCAAAAGTGCCTACACCAATGGCTGGCACAAAAAAGACATCGTCAGGTACTTCAACCTCTCTGTGCGGACACCGTGCAGGGTGTGACCTTTTAGGATCATTTTGAAATTTTGGTCTTTATTGCCCACTGGGGGATGAGACTTTCTGTATCCTTCATCTCAGCTTTTAGCTTTTCACCTACGTTTGAGCAAGAACATGATGCAGCCGAAGTTCTGGACCATGGGCAAGGAGTACTTCTACAGCCATGAGTGTTTGTTGCCTCATCTGCCTTTTTTTAAAATCTTGTGTACGAAAGTAGGTGTGGTGGACAAGAAATTTTAGTTAACAATTCTCGTCTCCTTACAAAAAAATTGACTTTGCCCTTGAAAGCCCTATACAACATGCATATTCTATCGGGTTAGGAGATTAGGGTTAGTTCTGTCCCCAGAACAATGTCAATAGAGTCAGTAAAGACATGAAAGAGCATTTCATATTTTTGTTTGTGTGTTTGGGGGGCGGGGGGAGCAGCTTTCTTGGCTGAACAGTTCGATCCCTCCAGCATGGAGCTCTTGAGCCACACCAGAGCTTGAGCAGCTGCATTGGGTGGAGTCGAATCCTGAATCGAAAGGTCACCCTCCAATGCACGGGATGCAGGACATTCCTCTTAAGTGAGGAAAGATGGCTGAAGGATTTCCTGCATGCTGCAGATGATGGTTCGGTCATCCAGTGATCATCAAATGATCCTGCAGTTGCAATGAGGTGACAGATTGATGAAAGCCTCATGAGAAGCAAAGTCAATGGCATCACTAGGTCAATTTTTCAGCACACTTAGGAGCTTCTTAGCGTCTGCAGATCGACTTTTGCTCTATGAATATTATGCTCTTTTGGTTTTTGACATGCCTAAATTAGACAGAAATTGCTCCTGGACCTTGGCCACTGACTTGGCAATGGGATGTGCCCCTAGGACATAGACCCTTAAAGTATAGTAAGCAGGACAGTTTTGTCCTATAGCTCTACGTCTTCCCGAGACCTGAGCTTTTGTAGGTGGCGGGCGTTCAATGTTGCGCATATAGTACAATTCGACGCAAAATCGCATCTTCCGAATTAAGTTTGCAGCGGATGATACTTTGTGCGGTGGCACAGTGTGTGCAGGAGAGCGTGAGCGTCGCCATCGCCTCAGAGCTGCAACGCTCATTAGAGGGTGCAACGTTCCTCATCGGGTAGCGCTGGTTACTAAAGCACGCATGTTGGTTCCTTGGCACTTCACCACACGCTCCGGTTGCTACCGTGTCATCAAGCACTGTTGACCCCCACGTTCCGGGTGAGTAGAAGTGACGAGCAGACTTAAAATGCGATGCTAGGAAAAGTGCAGTACGATACTCTTGGATACGCTCATCGTTCGTAGGTCCCCGAACCTGAGTGCACGCCGAATAATGCACTGAAACCTTGGAAGGGTTCACGTAAATATTTTATAGGTAAGTTATGCGCTGTATACCTCTGTATTTGCTGGTAATTGGTTCTCCCCATAATTATTTCATGGTGATTGAGTGAGCGTGGTTGCCCACGGTAAATTAAGGATAGGCCCATATCTCGTCGAACCATTTATCTTTATTGTACACGTACACACATACGTTTGTATTGTATCATGACTCCCCTTTTATTGAAGTCATAAAGGAATATCAAGACGATCAGACTCTCCTTATATGATAGTGACACGGCAATGAACAGCAATGATCAACATCCATTATGCACACGTAGAACAATATGTGATCAGTGTGATCAGCCAGAAAGATGCTTACTTCGAAATACCGTTGGTGGCAATCAAAGCTTGAAAGGTTGAACTTCCTCAGCCTTCCCTCATGAATGACGCTAACGAGAAAGCAAAGTCACTGCACAAAAATCAACACGAGACATTGAACCACAATCGTCAAGTTATTTGTCACTGCTTTTCTTAATGTCCACCCATTGTTTCATGCATAATAACATTAGCAGACCGACCAAGGTGAGCAAAGCTTGTCATGGCATGAGTCTTTGAGTCCTTGGCAGCCTATTGAACGCAGACTCAGTTAACATCAGGAGGCTTCTTTAGGTGTCCTCATGGATAAAATACGCCCGAAGGTAGAAAAGATGCTGGTAGGTAAAGTTTTTGCGCCATTTTTCGCACTATAGCACATCAGTTTGTAGGTAATATACGTTACTTCCCCTTAACAACTGCGCTGTGCGATGAACTAAGTGCAGCTCGTCCTTTAACGGCTCGAACCGTTAAAACTTTAGCTGTACCATCTCTTCAGAACCTTCTGAAGACTTTCCTGAATTCCTCGCGGAACTTGGAGCTAAGCGCGCAGTAGATGAGGATGTTGGTGGCTGAGTTCAACACGAGCATGAGAGAACTAAAGCTGACCGCCACCTGTGACCAGACAGGGAAGGCGGCTAATTTTGCCTTCAGGCATCGCATTGCGAACTCTATCGTGAACAGCTCGTGGATGTTCAGCAGGAGGCGAGGAAGGTGGCAGATCAGAAACACCATGATAAAGCCCATGAAAATGGCTGCCAAGTTGTCCTCCTTCTTGCTGCGGCTCTCGTTCACCGTCACGTGGCGGTTGATGGGTGGCGGCAGAGGCGTAGTGGTCGTGGTCGCAGCCGCTGACTGCTTTAGGGGCTTCACTACGGTCGTGACAGGGGCGTGACCGCCGCCGCCGCCGCCGCCGCCGCCGCCGCCGTCACCGGCGTCAGCCAGAGCGCTCCGTTCATCCATTTCAATCGTTTCTTCATCGTCTTGAACGATCACAACCTGCGGCGACTGCAACGGCATCTGCGGGGACGGCTCGTCCTTGTTGGTCAGGTTCCCTTTTTTCTTCGGACGGCAACGTTTCTGTTGTCGCACCTCATTTCTCTCCCTGCCATTGAGAAGGAAAGTTGGGACCTGAAAGTTGGCAACAAATGTTTTTAGTGTGACCCGACATTTGGACTTGGTTTTGTCGGGCATCTTTTTCGTCTCACCACATTTTGCCTCAATCTGTTCGACTTTTTGTCTCACGTGAACTTGGTCTTACGACGTTTTTGTCTTATCACAAGATGCATTGGGACTGATTAGCGTTGATGATTGATCCGTCCCAGTTGAATTTGACTCCAGTTTGACAGTCATGATTGACTTTCTGAAAACTGATTTTCCGACATCTTTAAAAGCTCTGCTCGCATGCAGTACAGGGTCTTCGAGCAAAGGGTTTACACTGTTTTGGCGGCAAATTTAAATTTAGTGCAGAGGAGATGGTCGTATTGTGTAGTACATTTAAATTTGCCATAAGAACATGGGCTCGAAGACCCTGTAAAAACAGACTCAATTTTAACTCTGCTGTAGTGAATCTAGGAGTCTTTCTCTGGGATTAAAGCATTGTATGTTGGAATACACTTCAGTTTTTGTCTTGGTACAGGTTGACGATGGCAATACAGATGTTGCTAATCCTGCTGGGACTCAATCTACACACCCTGTGTTTTTGTACCTGCAAATGAGTTATGGAGGCTACTGCCCTATATTGAGTTCATGTTGAAGGTAGCGAAGGTGACAAATTCTAAAGGCACTCAGCACTTTGAATAACAGAGACCCCTTGGTATGCTGGCCAGCTATTGGTCTCTCCTAAGAACAACATTAAATATCACTCCGCCTCCACATGAGACGAAACATTCATGTGTCACAATAGCTGGAGACAAAACGCTCTGTGAGACAAAAAAGGATGAGACAAACTGTTGTGAGGAAGATTCCTAAGAGACAAACTATGGTGAGACGAAAGAGCGGGAGATGAAAAGTCGGTTGATCGTTCTTAGCATCGCATGCAAGTATTTCTAACTGCCAACTAGAGTTGTCCAAAAACTCCGAACAACTTTTATTTCTCGCTTTCACCCCATTGTAGTGGGGTTTTTTTTCAGCTTTCATAGTTACTTTGCAGCGGGGCTATTTTTACCTTCCGTTTTTGGACAAACTACTAGCTTCTAGTGACAAAGAGACAGAACTCGTACTTGAAAGCCGAGTCTCTTCTTCTGCTGTTGGTGTCTCTGGTTCATTCTGCGGTTTCTCCTCGCTTTGATATCTTGATAGATCCTGGTGTTCAGGTAGACGAGCATGGCAAATGGAATTATGCCTAGCACGAGAAGTCGACTCCTGGAAGTCAGAAAGAGCGTTGGCAGCGTCACCACAAGTGACACAAACGTAAGTGAACAAGAACAGTTTGTTACGTAAGTCATGCCCCTCTCTTGGTAAGCTCCGGCACGGACTGGAGCCTGTGGCTGGTGGTGGTGGTGGCCACGTTGGGGGAGGGGGCCACATTATTTCTTCGCTCGTGCCAAAATGCAGTGTCATGCAAACACTTATATATCCACGTGACAACGGACTTCCTCACAAGTCGGACATGAGTTACGCACCAAACTGTACTGTCACGGGTGGTGCAGAGTGTGCAGCACCCGCATTTGGGGCACCCTGTACTCATTGGGTTAGTCACTACTGCCTTTGCGGACACCTTCGCAGCGCGGAAATTCCCAGGCCCAAGGCATTTTCACCTCTGACTGTGAGTGTGTGGGGAACTAATATTGGAATTCTCGCCGCGGCTACATTACTTCGTCTGTGCGTACGCACGGACATCCTGTTCCCAGCTGAGATATGAGAGACCAGGAGATATTTATCTTTCCATAGCCACGTGTGGAGGGAAGCAATAAAGCAGATTATTGGAGAAGTGACGGCGTCAAATTTATGGTTGGATATGCAGGAGGGGGGGATACTATTTTTGTGTGTCGTGAGACATTACTTCTGGGTGTTTCTTCTTCGCTGACCATGCCCATTTTCATCCACCTGCGTTCATGGCGCTTTCTTGGCTACCAATGTTGAGAACACGCAGACATGCCAAATTTTCAGCAAATATTTTTCTACCTGCCGGAGAAAAACAAGCAGTTCTGAAGCAAAAACATTTGCAAGTTCCACAAATCTTCTTAGGTGGGAGAGCCTCCTCTTCACTGCTGCGTCGGCAGGCCCTTTATCCACACGTTGGTACTTGAACGTGGCAAGTGCGAGCAGTGATATCGGCCAAGAACGACTTGGACAAGGCGCAGCTCGAAGCAGATCCGCCAAAGAAAAGTCATTCCATGTGGTACAGTCGAATCTGGGATTTTGTGGCCGATGGCAAAGTTTCTGCTACAGCAAAGTTTTGTTATATGCCGAAGCAGCAGTCCACAATTGTGGTAAAATTTTGGTCATGAGAAGAAAATTCCTTTATGTGGAGATTTTCCGTTATATCGACATCGGCTATATCGAGATTCACCCACGTACGGTATAATTGGTAAACGAGGTACGACCGAGTCGGCCGTCGCGTCTCTCGAGAGGCAAAAGGTGCGCTGTATTATACAATCAATCAGAATACGACCCCCTTCTATTGTGAGCAGTGGATCAATCTTTGATAGAGAGAACAATGAGTGGTCGCAAGAGGAGGATTAGGATGGTGAGCGGGAAAATAAATCCACAGGTCCCTTCTCTTACCAATTGAAGTAAGTTGTGTAGAGTGGAGCTGTTCTGAGAGCGGTTGGTTTGAGCTCAAGCTTGTAGTCGATGGTCACGTTGGTCACCGGGTCCCTAATGTGGTTGTAGACAATCTCAGCCTCTAAGAACCTGGTGAGCGGTCAAAGGGAAACGTTACTAATTCGCCCCTTGACACATCATACGTCAAGGCAGCTTGTCAATATGTTACGAGTTCAACAATCGCCACGTTTGCCCGTGTCAATTCTTCAATAAAAATGTACGTTTATGTATGCATCATTCGACTTATGTGGTCTGCAGCATGTTACAATTTTACCTGTGATATTTCCAGTACAGTTGGTACGTTCTTTGTCATGCTCATCACTCATGAGAAATGCCCTGTTCTGCAACAGCTCGTGTCGTCTTAATGTTGCAGCGCGATATAAATGTACCCTGAGATATGTTCCGTTTACTTATGTCATCATCCACCGGAAATGAGGACTAACGCCGCACCACCATCTTCATCCAGATCCGTGAACTGACGTTGCGCCAAGTGGCGTGCACACGTGCTACTTCTACCTTACGCATGTAGAGGGTGTAACAGCAAAAATGTCAATGATTCTCTCAATCTCTGGTCACCAGCTGGTGATGGAGTCTCCTCCACTCGGCCCGAGAGTCAAATTGTTCGAGTCATTTTCTTCCTTGAACCCTTTGGCTCTCGGGCCGAGTTTAAGGGACTCCATCACCAAGGTGTGGCCAGAAATTGAGAGACTCGGTGACATCTTCGCTGTTACACCCTTTACGTACTCCGGTATTTATGCCACGTCACCCGATATGGACGGGGAGTCAAAGGTGCGCGCGCACCTGGACAGCTGCTAACCATTTATCAGATAATTCAAGGATTTATTTCGAATTCGATAAGACAAGCCTGCCGACCTTTAAGCCCTGCTAGATTGCCAAATTTTCACCATTCGTTGGTGCCAGCTCCTCACTGCGACATTTCCTCACTGCGATGGGCGACAAATCGTGGTCTCTCGCTACTCACGATGACGGTACTTGGCAACAACAATCATTCAGCTAACCAACATAACTCAAGCTTTAACTCTAAATGGATATCGCATTCAAGCAGACACCTCCAAGAGTACATGCAGCCAGTCCAATTTGAAAGAAAAAATCCCCAACTCTCCACTGCAAACGTATCTTTCGCTTTCATTCTTCGTCTCAACTGATACTTGTTTCAGTAGGGTTTTCCTGCGCAGAGACAACAATGGGCAACGACGAAGATCCTGAATGTCATTCATTGTGTACTTAGCTCCTCCAAGGAGGAGACGTCGCTTCCTTCCTCGTGGTGAGGAACCTTCGTGTCACCCTACGTATGGCAAAAGTTGTTCAAGAATTCGCCAATTCAGCCCTTCTTAAAAAAGAAAAACTTGCCCCGGCCACACACGCAGCGCGCGCGCACGCACCCCTCACCCAGACATTCCTCGCCTGATGCACTGCACAAGGCTCTGATCAGCGCACCAGCGACTATTTCATCAGTAGCTAAATTTCCTGCCAATCCAATAATTGCCAGTCTTAGACAAATATTGACAGCCCCTTACGTTCATCATGGTGAACATCCACACGACGACGAGCAGTCGTACGTGCCTCTGCCACACAGATGTGTTTCCCCGGAGGCATTACCGTATATCTTCCGGAATACTTTATTACTCTCCCACATTCTGACGCGTTGAAAAACTCGCACTCCTCTCATCTACCATCTCAGCAAAAGAGAGTTGGCTGAGAAGAACCCATTCGCGTCAGTGAAAAGATACAACCCCAAGCCTATTTTCCAAGCGCACTTCAGACTGCACTGACGCCAATCAAGGGGAAAGAGTAATTGCATAAGTTCCTGCTCCTTCGGAAGCCTCTGTTCCCTTGAAATGGTTTGGGAGGCCATCCTTGGGCTCTAAGATACTTGTGTCTCCTTTCATCAGCAATTTTTTGTATACTTCTGTGACTTAACAACTTGAGAGCCTCGGGGGAGAGAAGAGATATGAAGGCCGCCCTTAGCTGATCCTGAGTGTGCAAAGGCTGTCTAATATAGCACTCGAACGTGTACATAGCTATGGTGCTTGGGGAGTTTATGTACGATGGTTTTTGGGAAGCCGTTGAAATATCAGCTCTTTGCCAGTGTATTTGGGGAATGAATCGCGAATGCTGCTGCAACTCGACCAAAGCAGCAGAACTTCAACGCGTGCAGACAATGTCATCTCTCTGTTTCTCTCGTGTACATGCGTGTGCACGGTTATTTTTGGCTGCGTGCAAAATTGGGATTCCACGTGGACATGCAAACTTGGCTACTGGGTGTTATATGAACACTTTGTAGGCAAATGCAAAAAAGAGGGGAGCTTCAGCTTGGTCCTACAGCAGTTGTAGCTCTGTAATTCTATAGGCTGAGCCATAGGTCGGGCGGTGGTATTATGGATCTTGATGATGTTGGACATGGGGACTTGGCGGAGTAGCAGATACAGTGGAGGAAATCGAGCGATCGACTTTGTAAATGGTTCGTAAAAAATTATGCAATTTTTTTTGTCTTCTACGCATGGGGAAAAAGTAAGAAGCGAATAATGTCCTTATGATTTTGAATGGTGCCTGATAAAGGCTTGAAGCCATTAATTGTTTCGACGACCAATGATCGATTCAAATTGCTGTATGATTAACTTCAATTGCGACTAAGGCAACTAAAATTTCCTGCCATGTTTCACCGGTTCTGCCCTCACTCGCTTCATCCACTCTATCGGAATCAGATAATCCAAGAAAAGCTCAGATCAGACGAATCTGTTGATGGAGGAAGTGTTCGTTAATTTGGTTGGACAGATCTCGATCGGACAGAAAGAAACGAATGTAGTAGAAAGAAAGTTTCCTTGTGACAGACAGGAGTGAGGGTGTCAAAGCGACATCTGAGGACACCCGGGTCGAGGGCAAGGACAAAAGGTCTCAGATGTTGGACCATTCGGTGGAGAAGAAATCTGACAAAAATGGTAAATGGAGTGAAACAATTTGTGTGATCATTACACAGCCAAAAGTGCCAATTTAAATGCCCGTTGGTACAATGATTAAAAATGGTTCTGACCCCCAAATAAACTTTAATCATCGGAACTTTCGAAACGTGTATAGTACAAACACTAGGTCTGACCTTTCTCATTGTGCACTGTTTTGAGCTAAGTTGAAAAGCGATAGGAGTTGGAATTTGGCTAAGTGCAGTTGGGGTTCGTTATGCAAGGTCGAATTATGTAGATGTAGTCAAAACCAATCCTTTTTCAAAAAAAGTCAATCATAACCCAGTCACATGAGGACAGATTTATTTCACAAGGCAAGTACATGAGCACCTTTCAAAACTTTCAAAGCTTCAGGACAAGCATTAAAGCCCTATTTTTCCAACTTGACTGGGCTGCAGTGCTTTAATGTTTTGAATTTAACTAAGCATGTCCACTCCACATTTAAGCTTGTTGACATAACATCCCACGTTGTATAACTACAAAGTTGTAAATGCCATATGAAGAAGCTCAACACTTCTTCTCACTGTCACTTTACTGCAAAGTCTGCCATGAACACCAAGCAACACAATACACATGCCCAAGTAAAATGCCAATTTTGAACCTATTACATGCGTTGTCTTTTTGTGCGCACTTCGGAAAGCTGTTATAGCCACAATCCCTTAAAACTACATCAGGGTTTTCGCCTTGCTCACCGCCATCTTTGATCTCAAAATTGTCCATACGAAAATGAACACTAGCACGATCAGATCAGGACAAAATTGAATGGTCATGCAGTCAAAATCTGACCTTGCCTCTTGAGCTATCTGAGATTGGACTTAACGGGTTAACTCACACAGGATTAGACCGCTGGGCTCGAGATCTAGGGATAAAATGTCAAGACCTTAAAACTAGCCGATTGAGATGTGTGAGACTACAAAGCCATTAAAGATAATTGCTCTTAGCATAATTCTGGAACTTAAAGATCAGGGTTTAGTATGCACAAGTAAGGACGCAAATGATTAGTGACCACCCACTGAACTGAGTTGAGATCATAGTAAAGCTTGACTATGATGCCATTCTGCTACCTCGCCACCTGGACTGTCCACATGGTTCTCGTCTGTAGGTTGGTCGAGACAGGTCTCATTGTCACGCCGGCTAGTTTGTCTTGCGTGTCCGCATGTCCCGTCCACTCCATGACTGTCAGCTCCACACAAAGAAGCTCACCTGTACATTTGATATCATCTGCCCTGAAGTCGCTGGCGATGGAAAGTGACACGTGGGGCAGTGATCACTATGGCATCTCTAGATTGTGAAGTGCTTGGCTTGGTACCCAGGTGATCACTTCTCGTTTTACACATGATGTCCAGATGGACGTAAAGCTCTCATAGAGAGCAATACAGTACAGTACACCACACACAGAAGACACACTTTCTCATTCTCGCAAAAATGACATTATTCCAAAGCATCAAAGGACAGAAAAGTTTTGCTAGAAGAGCTGTTTGTACTCGTAGTCCCTCGGGTCTACCTACGAAATTCGATAGTTAAAAGTTTAAATTAACTTAAAAGCAGCTGCGTCTTAAAAGACTTGGTAACATCGAATCCGCCCTATAACCCCACATAATGCGAGCCCATACTCAATTCCTTGGTCTACATAAAAGCACCAGACCAGTAATACAGTTTTTAGCTCACCTGGATGCCGTGAAGAGGACGGCAAGACAAGTGACTGAAGCCACGTAATGGAATATCCGCTTAGTCAGGGCGTTTGCCTCATGCATGGCCTGAAACATCAAGGAGGAAGCGTCTGAACAAAGCTAAGTTATGCAAATATGTGCCTTTTGGAGAGGGCTGCCTTGAGTCAATGTTGCAATTGCGCACGTGCAGCGTACATAGCCCAAATGTGCAAACTTCTCTTTTCTTCAAGAGTGGCATCGAATCGTAAGCTAAATGTTCGTTGAAAATCGATATTGGTACGGTCCCTGTAGCTACTGTGTGTGCCCAGTGAGTCAGTTAATGTATGATACGGATCCAGTGAGAGCCGATCAAGAGCTTGAGCAAGGGTCCCAGCAGGTGTCGTTGGGCATTGCTTTTCTGACACGCACGACCGGCAGAAAGGTTCTCGACTGCATTGCCCAAGAGTTCGTTTTCATGCGCGATTCGTGGGCCATCTTTGCGGTTCACACGCATTGAGGGTACGCATGTATCGCATGTGGTACCGGAGAGGGCACTAAATATGGTGCCAACGAAAAAAATCGTTTTAAAGCGCTATCGCCGATTTCTGTTGCCATGTAACAGGTGTCAATACACCAAAATGAAGGAGAAATGTGAAGTACTCCGTCGTCGAACTGCGTACTGTAAAGTCCATAGTCCATAGCAATGTCAAGGGATTGCTGCTTATGTGTGTATTGTGCGATAGCGCAAGGCAATGGAAAGTACGTAGGCTGAAAGCATGTGGGATGTCATTATGGCTTTTAATTGCCTAGGCTGTGGTTGAGAATCCTAATGGGAAAGAATGAGACAGCGCAAGTGATTCGCTGCAGTGCAAAAAGGTAATTTGGTGGATGGATTTCTGTCAGACTGACACTATTAATTTGCAAATTATAGGTACTTTAGGAGTGGGAACTTTCTCCTGCGTGCACTCCGTGTCTCTCTCCAAGTGGGGCTCTGGACAAGGAAACCGCTCATTCCTTGATTGGGATGGACGACCTCTTTGCCAACCGGCGTAACAGAAGCGCCAGCGGCCCTGCTTAGAGCAACAAATGCGCCACATGCGGTACAGTCCTGCCTCAGATAACCGCACTGTCGGTGAAAGGAACTAGTCTCTTTAAGTGCATGCGTGCAGCCACTTAAGTGAACTGGTATGAATAATCAAGGCACCAAAAGTCACATGTCCTGGTGACACCGCTGAGCATTGAGGTCACGTTCATGCCTGAGAGGAAAGCCTCGTC
>JAAUXU010022204.1_pt1 | contig 47990 bp, 59 predicted proteins | sample 7278151 | NCBI WGS metagenome assembly JAAUXU01 (sample SAMN14350113, study PRJNA611818) | marine sediment metagenome | isolation source: surface marine sediment (1.8m) | place: French Polynesia: Moorea | collected 2018-08
ACCGTAGTCTTGTCAGCGACTCGTCCCAGTTCTCCAGAGTCTGTGCGTATCGAGTTATAGCAGGCGAAGAAACCACCACTGACGTACTCAGAGATATAGTGCACGAATTGTACTACAATGTTACTCTTTGTGTGTGTGTCCCGTATATATTTATATATATATAATATCCCCCTATATATATGTCCCCTATATATATATATTATATATAGGGCAGGTCCTATTTTCTGTAACTCCTTGTCAAGGCAACTGATGCCCGAATGCTTGACGTGTCTGATTAACAGATCATCTGATGGACTCACACGTCAACACCAATCTCAGGGTCTTGAGTACCATTGGGAAATATAGAGTCTGCGACAGCAGATACTTCAGATGCCCACTGGCAGCCATCTCTGTTCAAGATGCAAAATGCGTCATCAGATTTGGGTCCGTGGGTGAACCATTTGACACGCCGATCGAATGACGAAGTTCCACTTACCATAGGAAAGGGCTTCCGGCGGTAAAAGCACCATGGCTGTCACCAGCAGGATCCACGGCGTAGCCTTCATCTCGTCGCAGTACGTACTGGAAAGCAAAGTCATGATGACGGCGTGAACAACGTGTCTGGCCAGGGTATCAATGTACCTACTGCGTATGTATGGGTTTCTCTGGACCGGACGTTGCGGGCGACCAAGGAAAAGCTTATCCTTGGCCCTGTGGTAGACAGAGAGTCAGCACTTCTGGACGGAATAGGGACCTCTTGGACGTGCCAAATCAACTCATCCTTTTTTCTCCTCTTCATCTACCAGAACCCTCTCTGTAAGCACACTTCGACCTACCAGAGCCGACTGAGAAGTCCTCCAGAGAGCATCACTTCATATTAGAGCCGGAAACACAGAAGTGGTGGTCGAAGAAGTGAGCTCACGCACGCGCGCGCGCGTCTGTGTGTGTGTGTTTGTCCAAGCGTGTGCATGAGAGACATGCAGAAAAAAAAAATCTGTATCTCGCTCTGTGCACGCACACCTGACTACGATGGTGCAGTCGGTGCATGCGACGGCGACGGCGGCGGAGGCGGAGAAAACTTTGACAAACCGGTCGGCTTGTCTTTTTTTTCGCCAAGTTTCTTTAAGAACCTTACATTGTGTGCTTTAAGGAGAGATTGTAAGTTCGTACTTTCCCTAAGGCATCGTCGAACTGTAGAATTTGGAGACGACACAATGACGTCAAAATCAACCTAACAATTCTCTTAGCTGTGAACTAATGTACATGATGCAGCAAAGTCTGGCATGTGTACAGATCGGCTCTTAATTCCTGCCACTCTTTTTTTAGGCATTATTGCCCTGGCCATCACACATACTCACTGCAGGAGAATACAATTGAAAAATCACAACTTTCAAAGAAAAACACACACCCAAACCCAGCGTTTAAACTATATAAATGTCCGATCTTTCATGGCGTGACTGCCTCTTTGCCTTGTCCAGTCTCTTGTCGCCGCTGAACTTGGCCGTCAGGCAACGTCTTCTCTCAGAACAGCTCTGCTTACCACTGGCTGGGACTGATACTGTTTCATGAACCGTGACAGAAGTGCAGCAAAGTCCACGCGCTTTTTTTACTGGCCAGTAATGGTCAGGCCGAGACATTTTAGCCGTGATTGTGCGGCTTCCAGGAGCAGCTTTTACTTCCACGTGCAACAAGACTTTAAGACTTGGTTAGCATGGCTCAGGTTGACGCCTTCGCGCAGTCTCAAGGCGGGAGCGGTGGCAGCGCGAGTGTGACTGCGCCCTAAACTGCGCTTTACGAAGACGTTGCCATTATGCGGGAGTTTCGTCCTAGCAATCTGCGTCTACATCACGACATTTGGCCGTGTTCTATTTATTTTCGTCTGTCAAGAGCGGCGTGCGACTTCCATGCACGTGCACCTGCTTAGGCGGGTGTGTCCGGAACGATCAGTGCGGTGCCGTGCGACAGCGACGGCAACCACGGCGACTCCGGCAGCGGAGAGGAGGACGCGGATTGACAGACGGACGTGGCGGCCATCACGAGAAAATGACCTCTTTAACTGGCGGATGGAAAACAACGACGCCACCGAACGTCGGATTTCGCATAGAGGATCTTCCGTGGGCAATGCGGTGATCTTCGCCGTGCAGAAATCTTCTCCAGACGAGCTTTCCCATCACCAAGTGTTCTTAGGCGGCCACCGCAAAAAAGTTGGCGAAAAGCAACGAAGGCATTTGCACGTTAGTTCTGCTGGGAAGGAACTCATCTGGAAGGCACTTGAGATAATGTCTCTTGTAAATCTTATCTTAAGGCATTGCGGTACCTTTTGACATGACTCAGGTACAACCTTGTTGGCCTCTGTCAGGTCTCTTTCTTTCTCAAATGGGACTCCAAATCCACATTTGAAGCTGGCTCAAGTCTTTTGGAACAGCATGGGCATGTCAATCGTCAAGACTCCCAAGGTCAGACTTTTTGACCCCGACGCTGTGCAACAAGGCTTGAAATAGTGTCCGATACATCCAACTGCGGCAGGTCCGCTCAGGGGACATCCGTGAACTCTAGTCGCGAATTTGACTCGTCTGCAGTGGGTAGCACATCAATGTCAGGGTCAAGAACATTGTAGAAGTTTATATGCTAAAAAAGACTGTCCACCTATGGCAAAAAAACCGTGATTGTGAGATTTTTTCATATGACTTTATTTCTCAGAACAGTGGTAGCATCTATGGTAGTATGGATGTTGTGATTGAACAATCCCTGTAAACTAATGCTATGATGTGTGGAACAAAACACAAGCTATAATATCTTAAACTGTCTCAGATATAGTTATTAACTATGTAAGGTTTTTGTTGTCGTTCATCTTCTTTGGTAATCGTTGAATAGGATGGATGCAATAGATATTTGCGACAAATGCTGGATGCAGATACGGCGTGACTGCCAACTCCTCAGTGAATGACGAGCATTTCTTCCACGTCATGAGCTTCCACCCTAAGCGAAATGTTGACTCTAATACCAGTCGCAGCAAAATCAGCAAGATACAGTCTAAATCTCAAAACAAACTTGTCTTTTACACTAGATTATCTCTGCTTCCAGTTCTAACCAACCACTGGCCGGCTCGCTCCACCAAAGATGAGGGGGCTTCTTCAAGCTCCGGTGACTTTTGGCCTTTCATCATTTCTTTCCCAGCATTCTTTACTTTAATGTCCTTGACGCACCTGTCGCCAATCTTGAGGCAGAACTCGGGAGTGAACAGGTTCACCATCTTTGGACCCTCAGGACCCCCTTCGTCGGGGCCGCCTCTACATCGCTCCTCGTTCTCCTCGTACTCGGGACGAAACAACGTGAGCACGAGCGTCCGCAGAATGTGGGAATCCGCGTGCATCAGGAACAATCTCTCCAGGTGGACGAAGCTGAACCGCTGGTCCTGCCAGCAGGATACCAGCCTCTCAAGCAGTCGCTTCCTAGCCGTAGTCATTTGGCCCTCCTCTTCATCTTCGTAGTCTTCGTCTCTGCACTTAGCTTCCCCGGAATAGAAGACGAAGGCCTTGAAGATGCTCTCTGCCAGCTTCGTCGAGGCGTCGGGCTCCTCATTCCTCCTCTTCTCTTTAAAGGCTTGTTGGAGAGCAAACTCAAAGGCCTGAGGCATGTTACCACCGAGGAGAGACAACTTAGCTGCTGCAGTTGGATTATCGGCCACAAGACACCGTTTCACTAGGACTCTGACATCCAGATGTGGGTGAAAAGTCTCCATGATTAGGTGCAGCAGTATCTCGACGCCCCCATCGTGGTCAGCGGAGGAAAAATGTCTGAAGGCCTCTGCGGTCTTGACAGCCTCCTCGGCAGAGGCGTCGGACAAGTTGGACACGGTATTGTCTTCGGGATAGAACGTGTTATCGCAGTCATCCTCGCTGTTCTCCGTCAAAGTAGCAGCAAACTGTACAGGGCGTGGAACATCCGACGAGTTCTGCAGACTATTCTTCAACTTGATAATCCTCCTGGTGGTCTTCATCATCAGCACCTTCTCTCCTGATGATAGCCCGTTGGTCGGTGTCGTTGCATTGCCAACGCCTCCTCCGATGTCATCGACTGGTGCCCGACCCAGTTGAGCAAAACTGTTGCTGCCCCATGCGATGACCGTTCCGCTGGAACTGAGTGCCAAGGTGTAGTCGGCGCCGGCCGCCACCTCCACGATGGGCGAGTTATCGAGGAAACGACCCGTCAGTTGTACTGGCACTCGCTCTTCCCGTCGTGATCCTGTTCCCAGTTGTCCATCGACGTTGCGACCGAAGATGATGACGATACCTTCGTCGGTCAAAAGCACCGAGTGCTGGTTGCCACATGACATCTGGACGATTCGTCCGCGAACGGCGCTGGCGTCGACCAACATGGGCGCAAGATGTGACGTCTCTGCGGCATCTTCGGCGGTGAGGGCCTTCTCGTCCGTGGCATGATGCTGCCTATCTTCGTCTGGCGCGGCAGCAACAGAAGAATCCGCCGAAGCAGCGACCAGATCATTGCTCTTCTTCAACAGATTGTTATTCCGGTGCTCTTGTTGTTGCTGATGCTTCTTTAGTCCCTGAAGTCTCTCCCGTTTCTTCTGTTGTGCCTCGAGGCGCAAGACTTGAGGATTACAACCCCAAACATACAACTCATGGTCTCCTGTCACGGCCAGGCAGTGAAAGAACCCTGAAGCTACCAGTCTCACTCCGGAAAGAGATGCCACCTTGGTAGGTACAGAGCACTTTCTGTTGTGCCCTCCTCCCATCTGGCCGAACAATCCACAGCCGAACGCCCACACCTCGCCGTCGGTCGATAGCACTAGGCTATGGGCGTAGCCGGCGCTCACCTGGGCTCCCTTTAAACACCCGGAGAGCCGGATGCGCCTAGGTTTGAATTCATCCTCGACGTCTCCCGTGCCCAGCTGACCGTGGACGCCCCAGCCCCAGGAATACACTCGCCCGCAGACGTCCAGCGCCAGCGAGTGATACTGACCAGCAGCCGCAGCGGATATCACTCGATGGGAAAGTGCAGTGATCATGGCGGGGCGGCGCTCAGCACGACGTTCTCTGCCGAGACCGAGTTGACCATGAAGGGAGCTGCCCCAAGAGAAGAGGCCGCAGTCGGTGACGGCGAGCGAGTGCGCCTTACCAGCGTGTACGGCATACACCTTGACCTTGCTTCCCGCAGAGGCAAAGTGGGAAATTCGCCGGGGCGGCACGACGAATCTCGTGGCGTCTGCACCATGACCCATCGCACCTCCTGCAGAGCTCCCCCAAGAGAAGACCGACTCATCGTCTGGTCGCACGAGCATGGCGTGACAGGGTCCAGCGCATAGTGGTCGTCGGGGCATCCTGCTTGACCTGTTGATTCTCCTCAGGTCCTTCTTCACAAAGGTCAAGTACTTTGAGCTGCCTTCCGAGACTTTGCCGTTCTGCCTCCGCTTTTTGAGCAACAGCAGCGCCGCCTCCACTGACAAGTTAGCTAAAGCCAAAGCCAAGCCGAATTCTTCGCATTTTCTCTCGTCATCATAGCCCTTATCCCCCTTGACGATAAGTTTCCTGTAGATTCTGCGTAGTCCAGCATTGTGAGGAGCCACTTGTGCCAGCACCCCTTTCAGCCCGGCCTCCTCCAGCAACGGCAATGTCGCCGTCAGTGTCGCCGTCAGTCGCGACAGCAACGGGGGCGACGCCAGTAGAACCTCGGCGCAGTGACGGCGTAACAGACACGCCAGCAGGCCACCCCTCTCCGTGCCGCTCATCTCTCTCAGTCTTTGCTGCACGACGCTACTGTTTACAGTACTTTGGTTCTCCTTTCCTTGCAGCGCGATGAGGACAGCTTTGGTGGCCTCGTAAGCGAGACCTCTAGTGGTGGTGAGATGCGCCAGCAGGTCCCACTGGCGTGTCTCTGAGGACAGACGTACACTCAAGGTCTCGTCGAACCACCGATTCTCGTCTAGGAAGTGTCTCACTTGCTCTTGAAACTTTAATCGAGCTGAAGGTGTGGTCTTGGTCAATATCTGCAACAGATTTTATAGGTTCACACGTAGTGCAGACAGATTGGATTATGCTCGCTCACCTGTTGGAAATACGCCATAAGAGCAAGGTTGGAAAGATGGATTCGATCTGCTGGTGATACATCCAAATTTTGTGATCCTGATGTAGTCATCACTTGATGCTGATGCTGCGACCGCAGCAACACGGTCGTCAAGTAGCTGAGAAGCTCAGGCACCGAACCAGAGGCCGCCAGTTTCAGCGCCACCTGGAGATGGCGGCACCCAGCCAATCGGTACAGCCCGATGGCCGTGCCAAAGTCGCGCTCACACAGTCGAACGTCAGCCGCAAGCTCGAACAGTTCTTTCGGATCAGCGACCGTTCCACCAGCGGCATTATCTCCGATGGCCAACAGTTCGGCCGCCCTCTCAGCTGCTGCCTCCGGATCGACCGCGCTTCCGGTGGGAGAAGCAGAGGCCGCAGCAGCCGCCAGATCGAAGAAGACGGATAAAGGTTCCCGATCCGGTTCCAGTAGATAGAGCCCACGCGTGGTCAACACGGTGACGACCATGGAGGCGGCGCAGCCGCTGCCAGTGAGGCGTCGACGTCGCCTGGCATCTGCCACTCTAGCTTGGACGGACCGAGCAAATTTCGAGCAGTTCTGACCCAGCGCGATGAACTTGGACGGACTGGAGAGGTCCAACGGTGAGGACGACGATGCAGATTGATGACTAGTGGAAGAGAGCGGCGAAGAGGTCGAAGAGGAGGAGCACTCCTGTGATTGCTGACTTTCTTTCTTTACAGATTCTTCGGTCCTTGATTTATTATCGGTGACCTCAGCAGAGCCGTTATTCGACGAGAGCTTTTGGGTCGGTCTGGGCCTGCATCGCACGAGGCCCAAGACGGTCTCTTGGGAGCTGAGAGAGAAAGACTGGAAGACAGACTCGCTTTTTGTGCTTGAATCCTAAAATTCGCGGAAAAAAAGGATTTATGGAGCATCACACGTGTTACACAAGACTTGCGTTCTCTCACCAGATGCAACTCTGCGTGTCTGGCCGAAACAACATGAATGTGTCCCCTCCTGCCCCTGGCGCTGGTGTCTGACCGAGTGGTGGAGCTAACGACGACCATGCACACCTTGCCGCTGTTGTCAATGATCGTGAGTTTGTCGGCCCCCCTAGGCAGTCTGTAAGCAGTCTGCGGGAGCATCTCCAGAGCGCTGTTGTGCAACGTTAGGATGGCGGTCTCGGGGAAAATCCCAGCCTACAAGCATAGTTCACATGAGGTTGCGAAATTTCGGATGCATATTTCATGTGGATGTTTACATGAGCACTTGCGAATTTGCACTGCGAAGGAAGTCTCAGACTTGTTGCCGCATCAACGGGTAAGGTTCATGGAACATTCTGACGTCTATCCCGAGCATCACGGACGTGCGCAATATTTCCTGTTCACCCTTACCAAGATGTGTCCGTCATCTCCAGATCGTTGGACGCACACCCGAGTGGCACCAATTTTCGGTGCAAGCGGTTCAGGAATTGGAGTGGACGACGTCGAGCTGCCCAGAAAACTGTTGATGGCGTTGTTCTTAGCTGCAGAGTTCAGGGAGTCGAGGGCCTCTTGTCCCATCTCGATGGTACCCGAACGTCGATCCAAGAACTGCTTGCGCCCCTCGCTGAGGCGTTGGCGCAAGTTTGCGAGGCCCGCAACAGACATCTGGAAGCAGCAGATGTTACCTTAACTTTTAGAGTCGTTCCCGCCATTTTGGGATTCCTCACCTGCTTGAGCCCGGACAGCCTTGATTTGGACAGGCCTTTAGAAGGTTCGGACCCAGAGGCAGTGGCAGCATCCAGAGAGCAGGACGACGCAGGTGAGGGCCAGTTGTAGCCCGTGGACCTCTGCTCTAAGAGCAGCCTGAATTGCTCCACTCCTGGCTGGTTATTGCACGTGGATGAGCTACTCCCCTCGATGTTTGTGGTTATGAGGAGGTACGTGCAGTCCAAGGCGGAGTCCGTGATTGTCTCCAGACCCACGATAGAGTGATCCGGAATGCATGTCAGTCCAGCCTAAGAGATGGGAAAAAATACTATATGCATACTGCACCTCCGTCACTTTCGGCGGCCATATCTCTAGCGCAAATATCGTGGTCAACTGTGTGTCCTGCTTTGCAAGCTCACAAGAGACGACAGACGTGTTACTCACCTCAGCACCTGTCGTCAGGTCAACACAGACCAAATGTCCACAAGAAGTACCAAGAAAAGCCACAGACCTGAATGTGATGAATACACGTGACAAAACTGTTGCACATGTCGTCGATGCGACAGAAGAGGTGGGATACATTGTCGTGTCAGCTTACTTGAACTCTTGCGTGGTCCACCAGAGGGCTGAGGTCGGCCTGTCGGGTCTGCTTGAGGAATAGTCATCCTTCTCCTGATCACTTTTGCGCAACAAAATCTCCTTTGCTCCTGAGATGTGGCTGAGAGTTGAAGAGGACCAAAGGTGATAATTCGTGTCCCTCTCTGCAAAAAAGACGTCGACTTGACACGTCTGCACGTGGTTCAGATCAGTAAAAGCTTCCCCTTACCCTTAGACACGTATCCAGGCGCTATGGCCGCTGCCGGCACCACAAAGAGGTCCCCTGACATGGAGCAGAAGAGCGCCAGATCGGCGCACGGGCTCAGCGCCACGCAGGCGGGCGCAAAGTCTTCGTTCTCGAACCATGTCACTTCTCTCACAGTGGGCACCATGAGGCTCTCCCCATCTGCATCATCGTAGTCTTCCTCGTCCCTGTCAAAGGTGAAGGCCCGGTTTTTCTGGTCCTCCTGTTCGTACTCGTTCTGTGCGAAATGGACTGAGAAGATCTTCTTGCGTCTGGTCACTAACAAGATGAGGTCGCCGTCTTTGGAGCAGGCGTAGCAGGAGACCTCGTCAGGCTGTTGGGACGGAGGCACAAAGGGTAACGGGTGCTTGTTCGGTCTAACCCGCTGTGAAAGAGCAGTAGATGACATATTTCACGCCCAGCGGTAGCTCCCTCGGAGCTTTCTCCCCTAGGGCGCAGCCCTCCCACCACAGAACTCTAGTTACTCACCTCTGTCGAGGAAGAGACCCCGACACCTGCCCCCGGCTCCTCCGGTCCGCTCTCACCGGACTCCTCCGTGAAGTCTCCGGTCCCGTTACCCAGCCAGAGTAGCCTGGCCAGGGCGAAGACGCGGGGCTGCTGGAGCATCTTCACGTCTTCTCCATTTGTTGTCCCGCCCGGCAGTCGCGGCTGCGGCGACCGCGACTCCGGCCGCGGCTGTCCGGGTGGGCGCCTCGGGGTCGAGACGTCGACCCCCGAGAGGCGCGGGAAGTCGTCGGGAACGCCTTCGGGCTTGGCACGCGGGTTCGTTCCGGCCTTTTTCCTCCCTTCCCTCCCGTCTGTCTGGTCTTTCTTTGGCTTTTTGCTTTGATGCGAGCGAGAGGAAGAGAAGAGAGAGATTCAACTGCGAGCGAATGTGCGCAGGCGACAGCAGCTGATCCGCTCACTTGGCCTGCGAGGCCACAGGCGCGTGCACGTTGGGTGACTCCCGCTCCTGTCCAGGCCACAACGAGGGCGAGCGCGTCCGCCTTTGCCTTCGCCTTCCGCAAGTGGCTGCTTCCGGCCGCCCGCCTTCGCCTCTTGTTCGTTCTTCTCACTCTTTTTGCCCCTGAAGACGAAATGGCAACTGTGAACCCTTTTTACCCCTCTCGTCTGCATAAAAAGTGTACATAAACATATATAATCGTGCACAGAACGTATGCACACTCATATGTTTAGTGTAAACTCGTAACGGACGACATTGGACGTGACGTCCGTCGTCACGGTGCTGCTAGCGTTTCTCGACGGTTTTCTCAGACATGTCCGCCGCCTTAGACACTGGCTTCATGGTCATGCCCGACTTCGCCATCCTCAGGGAGTCCACGGCAATCGCGACTCTGGGACGGGAAATTTGTGCAAGGTCCATCCGACCACCCAGATTGAGGCTTGCGTTTTAGTGCTGGACTCCCTTATGGGGCTAAAAAAAATTTGGAACTTTAGTGAGGTCGTCCTCGGTCGTCCTCGGTCGTCCTCATAAACTTTCGTCATGTCAAGCCAGAGTGACAAACAGAAGACCTCTGTCAACGCGGCAAATTCAAACTTAACGTTACATACTTAAATACATTTGAGGTTTGTTACCAAAGTGAGTACGAGGAAGATGTAGACAAAATATTTTTAAAAAACTTGCATTTAGCTATACTCCACATATGTTTAGGCATTACTGCGTAAGGCCGATGGATAAAGCTGGCTGCAATTGCACCAGTGGACATAATTCTCATAAATGAATACAAAAATATACCATAAAAGGCCAACTCTGCCTTTGCTCTATGTTACGTATCAATGCAATGAAGTCAGTGCTGATTCAGCATCGATGTTTTCATTGCATTGATTGGCATTCTTCTTCTTTTTCTCTTCTTTACTCTTTTGCAAAGTTTTCTATGATGCGCATGACGCTGATGGAGGTTCCGACGACGCACCCGAAGAGGCCGATCATGAAGATGAGACCGTTTCTCACAAACCTCAGGCGTAAACTGCAAGAAACGAAGATGCCTAAGGGCAGGCACGATGCATGGGGAATTCGTCGTTCTTACTATCCCGGGCGATCCCAGTGGGAGGCTGTGTCGAGGACGGCCGGAACCATGAGTGCCAGCGTGGACATTTTGACTGCGCCCAGCAAGGACACGACCAAGTCCAACCAAGGGACGGTGGCGGCTAAGGCGACTAAAAAGAAAAAATCCAAGGCATGAGAAAAAAGACGCGAAAGAAATGAGCAGACACTGTCCCTACATGTGATCAGGTTCACCACAACTCGCAGGAGATAGTCCGCAAGGTCCCGCCGCCATCCCTCGGAGATCCTGGGAGTCACCCAGTTCCTCAGTAAGACGTCTATGAGCACGTAGAACTGGAGGGTGTAAGAAAAAAAGATCGCGAACGAGAACAGTACCAGGACAGCCTCAGCAAGCCTGAAATAAAGAACAATAATGCCTGTGTTTTTTGCCTCCATAGTACTTAATAAAGGACAAAACAGAAATAAAGGACAAAAGGACAAACTCACGCGTCGTTGCTAGGGAGATTCAGCGTAATGGACGCTTTCACGTTCTCGCCGTATTTCAGGAATCCGTAAAATCCCATGGCGATGTAGCTGACAGTGATGAGGGTCATGGTGGTGCTGAGCACTCCATTCCACCCTTTGATAGCCTGAGGATTACGCATCTGATTCTCGATGGGAAGTACCTTGGTAAGTAAGAAGAAAACATCAGTCTCAAATGCAAGCGTTTCTTTCCACAGGTTGCGCACCACACAGATCCCCTCAATGGCAAAGATGGCCGTCCCGAAGAAGAGAGGAAGTCTGGCAAAATCCGATATCCAGGGCACTGAGTGGGAGTTGGGAATGGGGGAGGAGAACAGCAGGTAGTAAAAAATGATGCCGATGCTGACGGCCTGAGCAACGGTGGCCAGAACAGAGAAGGGAGACAAGTACCTAAATGTGCGTTGGAAGAACTTAGAAGTTACCGGAGTGAAAGCATTCCTCCTGCATGGGTGCATCTCTGCAATTGTGTGAACACCCTGATATTTTCACTTCTATACATTGGCACACAGAGGATTGGTGAGATCCTCAGGTGACCACATTGAACACAGAGGATCTGTTCAATGTAGTCACCTTCAGCCTCAATGGCGGCCTCCACGTGTTGCTTAAAGGCACTCCCATACCTGGAGACCTCAATGGGGTTTTACTTTTGCACTGCGCACCTTCGTATGACTAGGGTGTTCCCTAGATACGTGCACTAGCTTTAGTGCAATAATTTCTGTGTCCCCTTTTCAAGACCAAGAGAGAGTGAGACAATCCAGGCATCTATATTAACTTACATAAAATTTAGTGTCTTCTTTAGTTCTATCATGTTCGGTTGCATGAAAAGTCTTCCCCGAGTGACGAATATTTAGTGTCCATGGCTTTTTGCCTTAAAATTTCTTTGAAGCACATTTTTAACTACATTTAGTAGTACCGTAAAGTCCATGTATATAGCAGCGGCTATTAAAAAAGTTGCAGCTGCCAGTGCGGCCATTATGATGCAACTTAAACCAAACAAAAATCAGTCAGGAGTGACCCTAAAGTGTTACTGCACCCAAAAGTAGTGTGACTTGCATACATCATTACGTCCTTAGTCACCCTCCTGGGCTGCTGCTCGGCAGCTCAAAAGTGTGATCTGAAGTCCAGGGATGTGCCAGTGATGTGATCACTGGAATGCATAAAAACCATTGTTTCCCTCCCCCAAGGATAGTGCATTCTCTGCCTAGTGGACATAGACTAGACAGACTTAGGTGTTGGCCCATTGATTAATGGTGTAGATTAGTTTTGTGGCCATACTTTTTTAGACTGAGGGGTTTGCAGCACCTGGTACTGTGGTACCACTCTTCTGGTACCCCACCGGGCTGCCACTGGTTTCAGGAAAAAAAGTGGTCGAAAATACAAGGATCGGATGGTCCAATAGTTCCTGACCTTAGGTTTCTGACGAAGCATACGAGAATCATCGGCGGGAGGAGGAAGAGAATGTAAAATCTGTAGTTCAGTGAGTGGAAGAACTCCCCTCCATAATGAATGAAGATCTGGAAAAGCATGACCGTAAGTCTTAAGGAGTCTCCCCTAATGCTAATTTCATTGGTTTCCCCGTCCTTCTGGATCTCTTCTCACCGGCTGCACGTTCTGGGCGATGAAGAGTACATAGACGGCATTGCTGAAGAGTTGTGTGAGCACCAGGAAGATGTTGACAAGTCTTCTTATGAATGGCGCCCAAGGCGTCCAGCGGCCTCCAGCATCTATGAAAGTAGCTTCGGCAGTATCTGCGAAGTCCAGGAAGATTACTCCGGGCCGCCTATGACAAGCCTAGAAAGGACAAACAGACCTTGACGGATTCGTGTGGAGTTAGCAACATGATTCAATCTGCAACAACCTTGTGGGCAGCATTCACCAGCATGTGCATGCAGGAGACGCAGACCAGGGCTATGAGGGCAATCCCGATGCTGCCGAAGATGAGGCCAGAATTCCTGATGGCCATGGGCAGGGTGAGGATGCCAATTCCAATGTTTCCTTTGAATATATGAACGGCTGTTTCGAAGTTCCTGACGCAATGGAAGAGATGGTTTGAAAGCTCTCTACCGGTGGAGGGTCTTGACGGTCAAGCTTACGAAATCGTGTGCTTCCTGTCTCTGTGCGGCACCTCCCCTCCCGCGGACACCTTCGACACATCCTGGTCTTCGCCCGGCTCCGTCGAGACGCCCTCTTCTTCTCCACCTCTAGCAGCCTCCTCGTCATCGTCATCCCTGCCCAAGAGCACGTCTGACACCTCCTCAGCCAACGTAGAGGAGTAGGTAGTCGTGGAAATGGTGCGCCTGCTGAATCGCTCCAGCTCATCAAATATCTGACTGGTCGAGAGTTTCCGAAGTCTGCGGGGACGCCTGTTTCGGGGTTGAGCCGGAGACAAAAGAGATTGACCCATAGATGACGGGAGATAGTCCGGGTTGTCCACGGCCGACGCTGAGAAGGCGGCGCTGCGCCCATTGACGCCCCGGCTGCTGGGAACATCACGGGACGCCGCTGGCTAAAGAAAGACAAAAGAGCGTGCCAGATGAGAGAACCACCTACGTCCATAAGAATGAATCTGTGCGAGCTCGTCCGAACTCTTTGTACGACAGAACCCTGCCTGCAACTGCTGCAATGTGTACCTGTGCGACAAGGACTTCAGGCTGTCTGAAAGAGACATAGAAATTGCGAGATCGACCAACTTCGCACTGTCTCCACCTTACCCTGGCTCTCTCTGGCGGGTGGGAAGAGAGGTCATGGTCTCTTTAACTCAGGCAGGAGCATAAGCGACTCCTCCAAGGACCCGGTCGTCGGTGGGAAAGGGGACCCCGAGGGCTGCAGACTGAAATGATCAGATAGGTGTCGAACAAGTCGAGGAATAGCGTGAAACGCCCACAACCACTTGCAGCGACTCGTGTGCAGAGGAGCGAGCGCACTTAGCAGAACTTACTGATAGACGCGTAGTGCACGTTGGACGAAGAGTCTGCCTCCTCCTCCCGGGGTTCGAGATTGTTACTCCACCATACTGTGTTCTCTCTCCTGTGAGTTCTCATGCTAAGGGTGCCTACGGGCCAGAGTTTTTGGATTCGGGCCGGGCCAAGACTTAGGCCCCAAAGCATGGGCCCTATGGTACTCATGGTGACAATACCTACACTGCATTGTGTTTTCACTAAATTGTGTCACTTTATTCTTGCATGCAAGTTGAAAATGCAGTTGCGGAAAAAAGTTTTTATACACCAGTGTAGCAAAGACAGTAAAAATAAACAGTATATTCCATTAGCGCTATCTTATTTTATAACAAAAATGTGTGGGTGAGAATGAAAAGTGTGATTCTCCAGAGAAAAGTACTTTACTGCTCAAGAGGACAGACCAGTGGGCTTCAACTGGAGCTCTGTACAATAACTTTTGACCCTCATCATTTTCCTGCTTAAACTTTAACAGCTTTAGTGGACTAATCACCTTCACTTTTTTACCAATGTCACTGAAAAAAGTCATCTTTATGACAGGTGTTCGCAATTGAACATTCTTCCTTCTCCTCAAGCTGTACGAAAACTACGTTGTTGTTGTCAGGTGTAGGCCCACATGCCTTAAGGCTGGATATGAGTTTGGCCTGGCCCGTCAGCACCCTTACTTACTTCGTGCTCAGAGCGTGCTGCTCCAGCGGCAGCTCAGTGATGTTGACAGCATGTTACAAAACTCGTTCTGTGCGCCCGAGTTTCGTCGACCTGTCGTTGCCTGCCTGATAATTGCAAGGTTTCGCGAGTCCCCCGGACACCACATTGAAGGCAGCTACGCCAGGAGCACGGGGCGGCACCGGGTGACCGGGCCGGGGGTGGAGCAGTCCACAGGGCCCCGGCTGGTCTCCGGGAACCTCCCGGGCGAGCAGCCCATTGTTTTATCCACAGGCTGGCAAGACAAGGAGAGGGTCAGTGAACTTGATTGTCGTGCATGACAGACACGCGTTAGCGGTTTTTTATGGGCACTCCAGACCGGAGTCGGTGCAGTCTCGACTCGAACTCAGTCCAGACTTAAGCGTAACACTCGTCAGATGCTTTAGAAGAAGTGTCGAAAACACATTGACAGTGCTGAAACAGTATTGGCAAAGGTGGAGGAGGCCAAGATGAGACATTCATCTTCACCCTAACCTGGACCTTAGGTCTGGCTCGCTTAAGTTTAGGGTCCATTTGGTCAAGACGGAGTAGGCTGAGGCTCACGTCAGGTTTGGGTAGGTTAGATTCCGTTAGAGAATGCTGAAAATAAACATTTGATCCAAGATTCCCTGCGTAGAGATTTGTTTGCCAATGGCTCCTGCAAAACGTTGAATCCTTCTCATGCGAGAGGTGCTTGTAGGTTCGTCTTCTACCTCGGTCTGACTCAGCTTCCTGGATCCAACTTCAACCCTTCATCCGTCGCTTTTGCACGAGCATCAACCAGATTTTCACATTTCGTAACCGATTTCAAGAAGGCGAATACAAAGTCCAACTACAGAACGGATCACACGAGTTTCAGGAGTGAAGAGATGAGCTTTGCTCTCTGTTCCCCTGCTGAGTCTGTCCCAAAATGGCCCCGAGTCCCGCCTGTCCAAGGAGGTGGGAGTGTTGGACACGTGCACCCTGGCCAGAACACTTGTTGAAGTGCCAGAAGAGGCAAAAATGCCGAGGATCTGATATTGGCCTATTATGAAGACTTAAAAAAAGAATATACATCAAACTCTGCAGTTACAATTCTGCAGAGTTGCATTAGGGGAAGCATGAGGTCGTAATCGCCAAGTTTTTCGTCCAAATTGCTTGTTTTTTGACTCATGCTAGATGGACTTGTAGCATTAAGCGACCCGGTATGTTGCGTTATAGTTGTTCTGATGTACTAGTAGATGTAACAGGGAGTACTAAGGGAATAACTGGATCAGGCCACGAGTATCACTGTACGTTGAATGTGTATTGTGGTTGTTTAAAAGTGAGACCGCTGTTCAAAAACAACACAAATCGTTGCAGTTCATTCAAAAACTTGCCCCGTTCGAATCGCTCGTCGTAATCGACAATGCCACCTTGTAGCAAGAATGGAGTAACACAAAGAGTGCGAGCGAGGATCATAACCTCGGCGATTGGCAATTATGTCGGTTTTTTGGTGGAAAAATAACATTTCTGCATATTTTTTCCTGCAAAATAAGTTAAATTTTGGACAAAAAAGCTGTCCCTTACGAGGGACAGCGAAGTGGCAATGTCAGCAAAGTGTGGGATAGCAAACTATACATTAGGCTAGGTCATATGATGAAAATTTTTCAACTGGACTGAGTGTATCTTAGGTTTGTTGCCTAATGCGAGAGGGAGAAGACGTCGTCAAATGTTTTTTTAACTTATAAGCACTCCCTCATGACACTTTCTATGTTCTCCAGACTGGCGTCTGGAGTACTCCAGATTGGCTCACTTCAGTGACCCACAAGTATCATACATATTGAAGACGGCAGAGCCCAAATGGTGATGAAGAGAGCTGAGCTTGAGCTTCAGATACGTTCAGCACCGACCGCGGCCGAACTTTCGACGATACTCTCTGCCCTCTTCAAGTATGTCGGCGACAAGGACTGCTACGTCTCCAGCAGGGACGTCGCCTCCATCGTTGGTGTGGAGGACGCACGGAGCTGGGGGGGAAATACTCGCGGCCATCTTCCCCCACGCCAAGAGGGCGAAAGAAGGGGGGGGGGGAATTCCTTAAATAATAAAAATCAAGAATAAGATTCCATGATGTAATACAAAAAGATACCTACGGCCTCGTAGGAGGCCGCGATCGCAGTTCTCTGCGGAAACATCGTGGACCTCCACAAGGGAGTTCTACCCACATTACATCGTCCTACTCTAATCGAATCCAATGACTCTCAAGGGTACGTGGGTTTTTCTCGAATGGGGAACACGGGCTCTCGGAGGATACGGTGGACTCGATCCACCTCTACTCAGCAGTAGCCAGAGAAGCCAGTCACACTCGGGACAACACTAGACCGCACAAGAGGTGGATCGAGTCCACTTTTTTCGAGTACGAGTCGAGTACTAGGATACAGCTCCGAGTAGGAGTATTTCGAGTACGAGTGTAGACTCGACCCATCCCCATCCGAGTCAGTCGGAGCAGTCGTCGGCGGTGCTACGATCTCGCGGGGCTTCTTATTCGTGGTCCTCGTGGTCGAGGATGGATAAACTGGGCCAAGCGACCCAGGTAGACTTGTCAAGTCTCCTACAGTACATTTTTTGTATTCTATACGGTTATTTTGAATATGGCTCATTAACAACTCCGTCACAGGCATCCAACCCGCCCTCCGGGGCACAGGCAGATTTGCCGTCCTCCGCCTCGCAGGTGGTCAAGCGCATTTGCTTGATGCCCAGTCACAACAGGGGCGGCATAGGAAAGGTCACCCACCACCACCAGGGACGTGAGGACTGAACTCGGCGATGGCGCCACATTAGAGGTGTTGACCGCAGCTCTTCAAGCTGCCTCCCCGGGCGTGCGTACGACGCAGGCCGAGGGAAAGAGGGAAATCCGGGAAGATATCGGCCACGACGAAAGTCCCGACGCCTCGCAAAAAGGTCTATAGAAGACAACCCGAGCGGCCGCTGGACACCCTGAGGCATTGGATTCTTTCAGATGGGTGGGCTGATTATGGGGACATTGAGAACATAAGAATTTACTCATATGGAGCTGTCAATCATTGGGAAAATTTTGTAGATCCAAATAATCCCTCTGTCCATGCTCAAGGTGTGGAGAATTTCTAGTCACGTGCCAAACGGAAGTAGAGGACCTCACAGGAGGGAAAAAACGTGACAAGGGTGGCAAAAAGGGGGACCGAAGACATCCTTGCAAGGGAAGAAATGAACATCGTCCATGGGGACGAAAGGGCAGAACACATTGAAAAGGAACTCGAAAGAATGACCACAATCCATTCCAGAAAGTCGTCATTGGACTTGTTCAAGACCTTTTGTTGTTATATGTTAAAATTAGTCTGTTGGATCAAAATTATATTCTTTCTTTACTACTGTCATTCCTCTCGCCAGCAGATTCCTTGATCACACGCGGCAGTAGCGAATCTTGCAGTGCGGATCACATGCAGCAGAGCAAACTCCATACGCTGGACAGTGTAAGCATACACAATCTCCTGTAGCTCTTATGAGACCCTTCCTCAGAGTGACGCCTCCGATGTGCAGCTGTCATCTTGTGCAACTTTCTAACTTTCTACCTAATTGCGACAATATGATAGTAGCATTCTCTACTATTGATATAGGGATGATTTGCCAAGAAATGGCTAGCGCTGAGCGTCACATAGCGGAACTCCGCGAAATGATCGGACAACCTGAGGTCACTCGTGAGATCTTTACTTATTTCACAATTCCGGAGGCCGCAAGGAATCCGTCGATCCCCGTTCCTGTCACTCCTCGACCAATATAGCAAGTAAAATCAGTCATTTACAAATGAGGATTATCCAGCAGGTGGTCGCAATCACTTCTACCTTGACTCAAACGACGCAGACACAATGGCACTCCACAGGTTCTCAGGCCTGAGCAACAAGACAACGTTCACGTACTCTTTTCGTCACGTCGAAGGAGCAAGATGTAGCGAATAGAGTGAACAAGTCTATTGTAAAAATCATTTAATACTTACAACGTACGAGAAATCTTCCACTAGCATGGACGGGAGGTCCTCTCGAGGACGCCAACTATCCTGGCGACATCTGGCCGAGCTCAGCTCGCGCCCACCTCTATCTCGTTCACGTATTTCGTGTACCTGGTGCACTGGGACCCCCGACCCGAGCGACGCCAACAGCAAGAGCGAGCGGCCACAAGTAGCTCTTTCTCGTGCTTGGCGTCTCTGGGACAGCCCTTTCGGGACTCCGTCGCCTCTCATGGATGCGGTTTCGCTTTCAGCCCCCGATCTGGAGACTTTGGTGCTTTTGTTGCCGACAGGGGGGATTGTTAGGACAAATTGAGTCCCCCTCATAATGCAGTTTTACCCATTGTTTTTTGCATCTATTCTCTGCTTCCCTTTAGTAACGGACTGTTTCACCATGGTGGCCGGGGCCATCTTGGGGCTGGCGCTCAACGGTAAGAATATAGTTGTACCGTACCGTAGAAGGACTCTGTCATTCATATCATTCTGTCAGAGCTGGGTGGGTGAGGAGGAGGTGGCGACGGAGGAGAGGGAGAGGACGGAGGGGAGGAGGACGTCCATCACCAGAGGCTGGTGAGGAAATTCCGCATAATTCCTAGTAAACTTTCGCTTTCGTCAATGTCGTTCATGACTATTTTGTTCAGTTATGACGAGGACGACGAGGACGACAGCGACATTCTAATGATATTTGGCCTTCCTGTAAAACAAAATTTCCTTGTATTGCTGATGCTTTATTTCGATTCGAGTGTTCTTGCAGAATGCAGTACTTGGTAGTACTTGGTAGTACTTGCTGTCAAGCCATGGTGTCAGTAGCCTGCCTTGCTGTACTCCACTGGCACTTGATTATGCACTAGCAGAGGTAAAATTACCCCGAATAGCTGAAGTGTCTAGCATTGCCTTGGATCGGCCACTCCCCTCCCTCTGCCCCTTCCCCATCCCACCCCATCCCTCGATCTCACGGATATCGAGCAGTTTTACCTTCTGCTTTTGTCTCAATTTTGTCCGTCAGCCTTTCGACGGAGCTGTTTGTAATAGTAATGTTGCCCCTTTCGTCATTAGCCAAAGTTTAAGCTTAAGGTTCGTTTACTGTGTCAGATTTTTTGCGCTTTTTAGCTAAGAATTTCGTCTGATGCTGTCGGTCTCGTACAGACACTTCTTCGGGAAACATTCCTGTCCCACTCACTATGTACTCAGCTGAATTCACCCGCATAGTTTAGAACCTTTGGCATCTGTAATATCTGAAAGAAACAAAGCATTCCCGAAGAAAGGAGAAGGAAAAGTCTGTCGCACGTGATGAAAGTCGATGAAAGTTGCTTGTCTGAAGTATTCTCAACAGGCGATCTATTTTCGTTAGGTCCTGTATAAGGTGAATTATTGAGTGCGTACATCTTCCCATGCACCTGATCTAATGAATGTTTAAGTTATGCGTGACACAACCGTTGTCCCGGTGTGTTGTGTCGCACATACCTACATTCATGAATGCTGTCTGTACTTTAGGGGTAGAGATCAAACACAAAACTGAAGATGTTACCGATAAAACTCTTTTTGAAGTCGCCCAAGGGACCCCTAAAAGGAAGAACGTGGACGGCACGGAGCACGCGGGTGGCGCGAAGTGGGCAGAGTGCACGGACGTCACGGAGTGCGTGGAGGACACCGTCTGATCTGAGCAAAGCCGAGTACCTCTGCTGAGGGAAGATGCGAGTGGAATAGAGTGTAAATGGGCTTAGGCAATAGAAGTGGTTGTGGCGTCAAAATCCCTTTGCAATGATGCCAAGCAAAAGTCTATCCAAGTAGACTCCTCAAAACGGTCGCTAGTCTTCTTGTATGATTCATAACTTTCGTTCCATCCTCTACTTGCCGCAGATTTATTGAAAGGTTGCAATGCGTCATGACTTTCTTGCTCACTCTTACTCTTCACATCCACACGAAGGAAGCCGCAGAAGATCTCATCCTATCCTCATTACTTGCATATCTCTGTTTTCGAGTAAGATCTCCAAAAGTTGAAGGCGGAGAGCAGACACTTCTTCACCCCTTGGTAGATGCAGCTTGATCACTTGATCCACACCATGAATGAAGCTGGCAGTGGCCACTTTTGCGTCGGCTAGGACGAAAAGCCCGCAATCAGTTCGATTTTTTTGACGGCTGCCAGAGTATTCTGCAAACAGAGGGTCGGTCCATTCCTCGTGCTTCCCCAGCTTTTCAGATAGCAACTTGGCGCTGGCACGGTTCATGCCCACGAGGCCGTCCAGGTGAAGGAAGGTCTGAACAGCAGGAAGGACAACAAGAAGGCTCCAATGGGTTCCTGGCAACCTCGTTGATGCGTTATTCACCGGCACGAGAACGATCTTCTTCTCCCTCAGACGGAGCGGTTCAATCATGTTCCTGACCACCTGTACGTCGCTGGTGGTGTTGATGATGACTGCAACGGCGGGCGCAATGACCTCGATCTCTTCTTTCCACTCCCTGAAGACTTCTTGGCGGAGTCGCTCCAAGAAGTAATGAATTATCTTATCATGCAGCCACTCATTCTCTCTTAGACAAAGCGTATCTTTTACACGCACGCAGATATCGTCCAAACGAGCCAAAATCCTCTCGTCGTCACCTGGAGTGTCCATTCCTGACAAATTTCTGAGCTTGTGCGGTTACCCATAATTTGTCACGTATTCGAGAAAAAAAAGTGCTCACGTCAGTTTCCCCAGTTCAGAGTCTGGGCCTTAAGAGGTCCTCGCTGAGAGCAGCTGCCAAGTTAGACTACTCAATTTTGGGGCTTCTTCTGCCAGCGCCAAAATTTTCAACTTACAATGCTAGAGTTGAATGATACTTCATTCCATAGCACTGACTTTCATCGGACGTCTCAAGCGACCGCGGGCTCTACTCAGTACGTTAGGGCCGGTGCGGGCCGACAATTTGCAGGCCGCGGGCTTCTGCGGGCTGGGCATGTGCGGGTCGGGCCAACCCGCGGGCTGGCCCTCGTAGTAACGTAGGAGCACACGAGACTGCAAGATTTCTTTCCTTCCATCTTTCTGGACAAGCTTCAGACTGCATACAACATTGCCAAATTCTCTCCAATGCATTAGCTTTGAACCCTTGACTTGCTTATTTCATTTGGACTATTCTGCTCATATGAACAAACTCTGTTGATTCCAGTGGAATATTCTTCTTTTTTCAATATTGCCTGAGATACTTGCGAAAAAAAATATTTGATAGAGTTGGAATATACTCCAACACAAGCCAGTCTTGCCGGCCTTGGCGCGGCTGAGCAGTTGTTCAATAGGAATGGGCCCGACTGCGAGCTTTTTTAAATTTGCGGGCCTCCGGGATGCGGGCTGGGGGCCGCGGCTCGCATCGGCCCTACTTAGTATTCTTACCAGCTTCAAGCGATGTATCTGTCTCACTGGATGCGGAAAATGCGTCTGTGAGGTCTCTGGGCGGCCCCCGGGTCTGTCTGGCATGGACATGAGAGTGGCGTCGTCGTGGATGCTTTGCCCGATACTGGGTGACGGCCAATTCAAGCTCGCCAAGATGTCGCAAGGACACGGGTCCCAAGGCCCGGAACATCTTAAAAACGATTCAACTTGGCAACACTGGGGAAAAGCGTTGCCAGACTCTGACCAGAAAATGTATCCCACTCGCAACATGAAGGGAAAACAGTATGAAAAAATGAAGGCAGTTGGCAACACTGGCTGGAAAGGGGATGATGTGCTCCAGGATCACCCAGTTTCAAAAGCAACATAAAAACAAAACTGTGTAGAGGCGCATGAACAACATGGAGTGCGTGGACGGCGCGGAGCACGCGGACGGCACGGGTGGGAAGACGTCAGCCAGTTCTTTTTGAGAGCTAAAAGTATTTCTGGTTGGCGCTCTCACCACCGGACGGACCTATCTTCCCCAAACTTCGTCAGCAGACACAGGCCGTGACTGAGGGACGGGTTGAAGTGGATTTCGAGGCCGGTTTGAGGTCGAAATCGAGGTCAAACAAGGTTTTGCACGGAGAGCGCAGACAATGCGCAGCGTTCATTCTTTTTAAGCTCGTATATCATTTTTTGGTGTAGTGCCACTGCAAGTTCAGTTTCAATAACGTGTACTACAGATTTTGCTTGTAGAGAGAGACCGGGTTATTCATACATGCACGAGCAAGTTACGCACGGATTGTTGCACTGAGATGAAATGTACTGAGAGTGCAGTTGGATGTGCTCATCAACTTTATCTCTCTTATCAGGCAGTGATACCGAGCAGACAGTTTCTCGAAGTTGGATTTCACTAAACACAACTTCGTCCGGTCTGCATGTCCGGTGAAGGACGGGACCAGGGTGACCAGTGACCACTTGACTTCGTGCATGATGAACCTGACTCACGCGAATACAACCAACTGAACTTGGCTTATATTATGAGCCAACTGAGCGCGTTGCTGGCACTTAAAAAGTCACTGCGGCCACTCCAGCAAACCAAAAGAACTCGTTACTCTTATGCAGTAACCCCCCACTTCGGCAGGAGTGCCCTTAGAGCACACCTTATATTTCTACTTCTATAGCGAAACATCGATGTGGAAGACTATGAGATACGCAGTACTTTGCATGGGATTGTGTCTCCTTGTAGTGCCGTTGTGTGTACAGCCAGGCATTGTGAGAATGACTTGCAGCAACAACTGGACTCTGGACCTTGGAGAGTGGCTGGAGACCGCCACGCCGGAGGATTACCTGTACGTGACCTCCAGCACGTCTTCCGCCGAGGAGCTGGAGTGCAAGATCGACCTCGAGGGAGCGCATGACTTCATCATGAGTGTGGAGAGGATAGATACAAGGTTGCTCTTCTTTTTCCTGCTTTGTTTCTTTCTAGTGTGAGCGTGAGTATGGGCTGCAATGAGTGCAACGTCTGCAGCTTCTTGTACGCTTACAGGAACGCTTCCATACCACTGACCAAGCTCGACTGTGACAGTCGCACTGAGAAAATTGTCATTATCAGCAAGGAACCTCTCCAGGAGCGCTCTCGACAGGACTCGAAGACACTGCATCCGAGAGAGATGCGATCTCTTGGCCAAACTGCTTATCATGATAACACTACACATGAAGTTACCCTCTTGGAGAAAGAAGACGATGCCAGAGAAGAAGTGCTATTAAGAGAACACGTGACATTGCAAGATAATGAAATCAACAGTCTTTTCTGCATGTCTGGGTCTTTTGACACCAATTGTGATAATTCTCATGGATGCCTTCCAGCATTCTCAAAGGACCAGGATCTCAGTCTGGTCTACTATCATAACTTCAGTGATGCCGGATCAACTTCGTAGGAGGAGAATTGTATCATTGAACTGTGATATTGCTCTAGACTTACATTGTTCTAGACTTTCTGAACTGAGAGCATATTTCCTTGCTGGATCTTCCTTCACCATTTCATTTGTGGTCACAGCCCAAGACGAGGAACTATTTGAAAGAACTAATCTCTTTCCTTGCACAGTAGGTCTTGGCCCTTACATTGACAGGTGCAGAGAAGCTAATAAGCATACGTGAGGTACGATTTCTTCTCTTCTGGACATTTCTTTTCTAGCTATTGGGTCTGCAATAACATTCCTCACTGCCCGCCTGTGTTCCACTTTGAGTACGAAGCCTTCCCCTCGTTCGCGGATGAGGACGAATGCCTGGTGGCTGACGACACAAGTACCATGACTTCGGAGCTGAACTGGGGTCTCGTGCTGGCATACGCCAGCGCCGCATTCACCGTCCTTTTCGTGGGGTCGGTCTTTCTCAGATTGGACTGGGTGGCCAGAGAAATCCGGTCCAGAAGGCGGGTCTACCTAACAGGTATAAAATTTCTGTTTACCAAAGGGGGCGTGCACGCCAGGGTACGTGAAGTGATTATAGGGGCGTGTCATGCGTACGACATCCTCATCAGTGCGTACATACTGTTGGTTCACGTTTGGTGCGTTTCGTTGCATGAACGTAGGTGCGGTCTTCTTTCTGGCGGCGTTGATCCCTGCCACCTACTTCGCTGTGAAGGTGGAGCCCAGTCAGATAAAGAACTTCTTGGTTAGTTTGAGTCTCGTGGCCGGCATCATGACCGTGTACATGGGACTCCTGGCCAAGATAGAGGGAGCTGACGAGGAAGTACCTTTGCCTCCAAGGAGGTAACATCATACGGTATCACTGTAACCAAGAAATATCTTATGAAAATCTGACGTACTTGTCTTACCAGCTCAAGAAGGAGACTCAGCTCCATAGCTCAGCTACGTGTAAGCAACATGACAAAAAGTGAGCTGAGCTGGAGTGTTAACTTAGGTGTGAGCTTAGCTGAGCGCAAAATCATGTGTCACCGCCATGTCTATCTACTACCTAGAGTGATCCCATGAAGCGCGTATCATAGGTTCGCGTTTAGCCAGCAAAGGTCACCCAGGGCCATGTCAATTCAACGTATCCAAGGTGGAGGCGACCAACCGGATCTACCGCCACCATACAGCAGTCAGAGCATTGGCGAATGTCAACCAAGTGCAGGCTTTGACCCCGGACCGATTTCGCCTGCGGCGCAGACAGCTGAAGAGACGTCGGGGTATGCGCTGTCGGCGCCGTCGGCGCCGAGGAGGCAATCTAGCAGAAGGCATACCGAGCGACGACACTTGAACCGGTTGGTATGACTCTACCGATGTGATACTCTTTGGTTTGTCATCGTCCCTAACAATTTCAGCATGCCGTGGACATTGCAGTGCGCAGACGAGGAGCCTGAGGCACCTCCTCCGACTTATGATGAGGCCGTCAAGGGGCAACCCAGAGCTGACAATGTGGGCGATACCATGACATGACTGAGGACGACTGCGTGACCCGACATCTGCCATATCTTGTTAGAGATGTAGTACTGTATGGCTTGCTTAACATATTTCGTAAGCTCCACTCGTAGTGTCAGTCACCGGGAAGTACGTACCACAGTCACACATGCAAGCTCTCTTGACCTAAAGTCAAGTATTGCACACTGCGCAAGAAATGATAGGGACACCCGGGATTCGGCTTTACTTCATTATGCCTAAAGCATAATCGCAAAATATTTGGTCGCACAGAAAGCTCACTACAAAATATCAATAGTTCAGAACAGTGGTAGTGTCTGAATTTGTGACTCCAAAAGTGCTATGTAGCAAAAGTATGACCAATTGAGCTTAAATTTTGCGTGCTGACAGAAGACATGTGGAGCTAGACTCGCTCCACATTTGAGCTCAAAATACCAACTACAAGGTCGAGAATTCATGGGTGTCTCGATCATTGACAGGAAGACTTGAGGTTCTGCCAGAGTTCAACTGGAGCAGCCTTTTGCACCTGACATTAAAACAACGAAGCTAAGCCTCGGATTCAACCAATTGTTTTTCAATTATGCTTTAAGTAGACTGAAGTAAAGCCCAATCCCGGGTGTCCCTATGTTATGTGCAATCTCTCTCTCACTCTTTGTGTGCGGGTGTTGAGGTCATTTCATTTTTAGCTCTATGACCTCACGGACAGCTCGAAAGAGGAAAAGTCATGCGTCGCGTCCGAGACCAACTGCTCTCCCGCCCTGTCTGGGCTGGTCGCATGCCAGTGGAAAGGACCTGGTGCATGAGCCAGATCTCTGTACATATCTACGGACGTGCTGTATATAGGCATGTTGTGCGCATTAAGTAAGGCTGCGCTCATTTAAACTCAGTGGAGGCTTATCACATTGGCCTTATCTTGGTTTCTGCTAATGCGGAACGACCGGCTGTGTACGCATACGTGAGCAGTCGCCAAACTATGAGGTCTTTCTGTTGTGGTCACGGTTGTAGCCCATGGAGATGGACTTAGAAAGCTAGAAGGAGGGCGGGCATTCAAGTATAGTCATGGTGACAGGACGAAGGTTTTCCCCTTCACCAAATTCCTACTTATTTAGCCACTGGACCCTTGTTTCAAGTGCTTCGAGACCTTGAACGAGAGTGCAATATTTCACACCACCTTCGTGCCGTACAAGGGTGATCATATCTAGGGACACTGAGGTTTTCGCCTCAACGTTGTCGAGTAGAACAAGCAGTGGGCAAGAAGACATCGTTGGAATACACATTACGTACGCATGTGCATATTTAGCAAAATTGACGCGTGACCTCCCTCAGCCTCAATGAGGGCTCTAAACACGCCACTCCGCACATTCTGGATGTATTTCACAAGATAAGATCACCCCTGTAGGAGAAGCCATGCGCGAAGTCATCTCCATCCACGTCGGCCAGGCGGGCTGCCAAATGGGCAACGCCTGCTGGGAGTTGTACTGCCTCGAGCACGGAATTCGCCCCGATGGCCAGATGCCCAAGGATGATTCCGTGGGAGAAGAGGATGACTCCTTTAACACGTTTTTCAGCGAGACCGCGGCAGGAAAACATGTGCCAAGGGCCATTTTTGTGGATCTCGAACCAACCGTGATTGGTAAGACCTACGACCATGCAGTTCAGGGTGTTGGTGCCCAGCTTCGACCACCAATCCTTTGTAATTGTCGTGCCTGTGAACGTGGTGTCTCGTTAGAAGTGCGCATTAAGTAAAGGCAATACAAATGACGCTATCTATCTTCTCAGCCTTATTAGGAGTTAACTTTAATATCACAAACACCAGAGAAGTGGCCATCCTCCTGCTCTCAAGGCTGCTGCACCCGGTGGATCAGATCCCTCTTTTCTCTGAACAATAGAGTGCTTACTCAGTCGTGACGTAAAACTTCGTCTTCGGATGAAGTACTCGCTGGTCTCGAGGAGGACTATTTGTTAGTACACTGTTCTTTGGCCACCCGGGCAAGGCGAACCCCGAGAAGTTGAACCCCGGCTATGCTTGTGAATGCCAGTTGGTGGTCCTGAAAACTTTTATCATTCTTAATACTCGTTCCGCTCCAGTGTCGTACGACGAATATCCTCCGAGAGCTCAAGTGGTATTAGGAGCATTGAAAGATGATGAAATATTGGTCGATTACTTATGAGCTTAAAGCTCAGTGTCAGTTAGGTTTGTTTTTGCACGGTTTGATAACATTGCTAGATTTCGGTGTTGGAAAAAGAATGAAGTCATGACAAACAGAGGTACCACAAGAATCATTATAAACTCTCGTGTATTTTGCGCCCTCGGGATTCATTTATGATCATTGCGTTAACGCAAGGTAGTTCGAAAATGTCAATTGCGTTTTGTTATGGTGGGAAATTGACCTTAGGCGCAGTTGCAATTGGTGAAAGTCTCATACCCTTTAAAGAACCCAAGTGTTTGAATATGCGCACTTTTAAGTCAAATCTTTGTGACATATTATGGAATGCCAGCTACATTGAACGTAATGTACTGTACGTATTTCTTTTTCTGCATCAAAATGAGCAGCCTTGACGCTCGGTACTCGACTTTATGCCCAAGTATCACATGTTCCTCATCTGAATCCCACCATATCACGTTTCAGTACAGCGTATGAGTCGATGTCATGAAGTACTTAGTCTCAGAAAGTCCTTACCGGACAGACTGTACTCAAGGCAACCATCAGATGGACATGAGTGGTAAGAGGGGTAGGAGAGGACGGACAGCAGGTGCGAGCGACGGCGAAAAAGGTTATTTTAGTGGCCTTGCATTGGACCCTCTCGACACCACAAGGTTCAGATACTATCCATATTTTAAACTATTGAAGAGAAATGGTCCCGAAAGAGTTAAAAATTCTTTCAAAAGGGAAAAAAGTTTCAAATTTGAAGCTGACTTGCTGCATCATCCAATGCATTGCAGAAAGCAATGCCGACCAGACACGACTGTATTCACAAAATTGCTAGAGAACCTCAAGGGAGATTTGCTTAACGTGACGAAACTATCATAATCCAACCAAATCTCCCTAAGAGGACAGTTGTTTCGGAGTGTACTGTAATAATCTCTTTCAGATGAGATTCGCACTGGCACCTACCGCCATCTGTTCCATCCAAATCAACTCATCACCGGCAAAGAGGATGCTGCTAATAACTATGCAAGGGGTCGTTACACCATTGGCAAGGAGCAGATTGAAGTCACCATGAACAAGATTCGTAGACTGACTGACCAAGCTGGAGGACTCCAAGGTTTCATCATATTCCACTCCTTTGGGGGAGGGACTGGGTCGGGATTTACTTCTCTCCTCCTCGAGCGACTTTCACAGGACTACGGGAGGAAGACCAAGCTGGGGTTCTCCATATATCCTGCTCCGCAGGTAGGGAACTGCGCCCCCTTCCCCGATACTGGTGTGGTACTACACTGACAATCCACTTTTAGGTATCCACAGCCATGGTGGAGCCGTACAACTCTGTCCTGTTTGCCCACACCACCATCGATCACTGCGACGTCTCGTTCCTCGTCGACAACGAGGCCATCTACGACATATGCAACAATGATCTTAACGTGAAGCGTCCCACCTACACCAACTTGAACCGTCTCATCGCCCAGATCATATCCTCCATCACTGCATCACTCCGATTTGACGGAGCGTTGAATGTAGATCTCAATGAATTCCAGACGAACTTGGTGCCCTACCGGAGGGTGCACTATCCCCTGGCCACGTATGGACCCACATTTCCGCCAGACAAGGCCATACATGAGCACAACTCTGTGGAAGAGCTCACCAAGAAGTGCTTCGAGCCCGACAACCAGATGGTCAAATGCAACCCCCAGCTGGGAAAGTACATGTCGGTATGTCTGCTCTACAGGGGAGACATTGTGCCCCAGAGCGTGAATGAAGCCATCAGGAAGCTGAAGACCAATAAGTCGATTCAGTTCGTTGATTGGTGCCCTACTGGATTCAAGGTGCGTTGGCGGTTTAGAAGGAGAGTGTTGACATGCACGGTCCTGGTTGTCGGGGACCATTTCAGTTGCTGCTCATGTAACGTTGTTTGTTTCTCAGGTGGGTCTGAACTACCAGCCGCCCACGGTGATCCCCGGTGGCGATCTGGCGAAAGTGGAACGAGCAGTGTGCTGCTTGTCCAACACGACCGCCATCCGCACAGCCTGGTCGCACCTGAACCACAAGTTTGATCTCATGTTTGCATTCCGAGCCTTCGTGCACTGGTACGTGGGAGAGGGCATGGAGGAAGGCGAGTTCTCCGAGGCCCGAGAAGACCTTGCTTGTCTAGAAAGGGATTACGAAAGTCTGGAAAACGAAGACCAGTCAGAGGACGACGACGACGACGACTACAACCTCGGCGGCAACTTAGGCAGAAAGCGGAGCAGCACCCGCGGTGGGAGCAGCCGTATGACCAACAATCGGACTCGCTCTCGCTCTCGCACTCCAAGTAGCAACCAGCGCAGCAACCGCTCAAGCCGGCGCCAACGAAGCCGCAGCCGGACCCCGGACAGCCGCCAGACCAAGTCCAGCTACCGCAGCAGTAGAAACAGGAGCAGGGATTACTAAAGTCTCGGGTGAAGCCAACTTCAATCGCTTAACCAAGAGCGAATTAGTGCACTTTGCGTGAGAGTGCACACTAATCCAAAAAGTGAACTCAGGTTAACCTCACTTTATTGTTTTTTTTGATTTAGTTGATAGTACTTAGTACGGACATGTACTTAAACAAAAAGATCTTGTCAGATTCTCTCGGCGTTGCCTGCAATACACGATGTAAATGCACCAAACTTCTCTTCTGCCCCACGTAAGTCCTACGCGTACGACTTACAAGAAAGTTAAGTGACTAGATCATGCCTTGGAGCATTAGGCCACACTTTACAAGTTATAGTGAAATGTCACGTGTAAGAGACGTCGTCACTGCAACTACGTTTGGAGTATCGGCAGAGTTCGTATATAGTGGGAATAGCAACCGTTTGTGTGCTCTTTTAACAACAAAAATTCTCTTGAGAAGACGCTACTGTTGCCATGAGCAGTCGATGCTGAACTACAGCAATCTGGCTCCTTAGGTGAGTTCGCTGGGGGCGGGGGAAGGGGGTGAGCATGCACATACATCAAACTGTTAACAGGGATTGGATGGGCAGCAATGGAAACAAGTTCGTCTGTTACTTTGTTGCTGACAAACGTATCGGGTCTGGGCGCGAAATTATGGCATCTGTGTTTTATACAGCACGGCATACATGTGTACGTGGTATAGCAGTATAGTACATGTACGTACAATAATAGAAATAACAGCTTCTCCGTATAATAATGGCAACACGATAACAATAACAAGGGTTGCAGTAAGGTCTTTGCGCAGTGAGTACATAGTAATATCAGCATCAAGCGTTTTGCTAAGGCGGCGTTTGCGAGCTCAGACTCTCCATACCTCCATGTAGGCCTTGCTACTGTCGTAGTTCTGGCTGAAGCTGTTGTTGGGAGAGAAAGAAAAAGTGACTGACTGATCAGTGATAACGATCCAACGTCCGGCTGATTCTTACGTGGAATTGTGCGAAGATCCGTCGATATGAGTAGAAGACATGGGCCCCATGATGGAGTCGATGGAATCGTCGACCGTGCAGTTCTGGTTGTTGCCACCGTCGCCGCTGTATTTGCTGGTAGATCTAACACAATGAGAGAGTGAGACAGTGACTCCCTCGGATCTGTTGACTCGAAAAAGCAGTCTTACCTATTTAGGGCATTGTCTCTAAGCGAAGCCATGGGGATTTTGGATCCTGGCACCCCCGCTTTGGCTCCTTCCCTTCCTCTGGTACTGCCCGATCCCCCTGCCGACGCCGTCGCCGGCTGCGGGGGATTGGAGACCCCCTGGAGGTTGCGCTGGGGCGAAACCCCCCGTCTGAGGAGGCCAGAGACCCCCGAAGAGGTTCCCGAAGGCGCTATTGCCGGGCGTGCCGACAACAGGAGGGCAGTGGACCCCACCAAGGAAAGGCTGTTGGCGGAAGAGGTGAGCGGAGGAGAGGTCTGGTGATGGTAGAGGTCAGCTGTATTGATCAGGCTGCAAGGAGACATCACATGAGACGAATCTTGGTTGCTTTTTAACTAAGCTACAACATATACAGAGTACGGTACAGTACGTATAGATGCTGTTGCTACGTACGCACGTGTACATGCTCATCCTGCACCTGTGCCAATCAGTTTACGAATGTCTGCTTCTAACAAGTACGCAGTACAGAATGTGTTTACTAAAATAGACAACTGGAAGATTGTGCGCTTAACTTAAGACTGGTACAAAAATCCATGCAAAAAACACAGGCATGCAAGTTCAAACGTGGATAATAGACAAGAAGAAAGGATAGGATTGTTTGATCGTACTTGGCGGCAGTCATTCAAATTTACCAACTGCAAACTGCAAATAGAGAAGAGATGTCAGTATGGATTAGTGTGGACAACTTCCCAGCACACCAATAACACTACTACGTACAGTACGTCCATGTGTAGTAAAGCTAACCTGCAACTATATCAATACTACGTACACGCACAGACTTCGACACACAAGGCTAGTGATGAAACTGTCACTGAGGATCCCTCTTAGATTGTCAAACTGCCCGTAACCAGTGACCAGGCCACACATCACTTGCTTCTCAGCTTCAGCAGGTGGATTCGGTGGCGGGCAGATCCATCCGCCAGCCGTTATTCCCCTGCACCAACACAATTCCTAGTACTAACTACTGTACATGACAAACCTATTGGTCTTGCACGTGACATACGGACTTTTTGTGCAAAGCACAAATAATCAAGCTTACGTCGACCCAGGATGCGTCGTGGCAGCCGCTGCCGCCGCCGTCGCCGCCATCGCCAGGACGTCCCCGGGGGCTGAGTCTCTCCTTGCCGTGTTGTTCACTGCCGTTGGGGTCGTGGCGGATCTCCTCAGTAGCTCCGCGGTGGGTGTGGCACTCCTGCGCAACGCCAGCAGCTTGTGATGTTGAGGGAGGTGGTGAGAGTCGCTAGTTCTGGACGACGACGACAACAACGAGTGATCAGCTCTCAACAATTCTAACGGCGCTGGCAGCGTCGACGAGAGGCCCAATCCTCCGCGGCCTCCCGCCGAAGTCAAGGCCGCAGGCACTAACGCTCCGCCACTGCTGCCGCCGAAAGATCTCTGCTGCTGCCGCAGAAGTGGCGATGAAGCGTCTCCTATCAGCGGTGAGGCTGCAGCCGCCGCAGCCACTGGGGTCAGGTACGAGGAAGCGGCGGTCGGTACGCTCAGTTGCTTCATGTGCGACGACGAGGTCATCGGCGAAGACAGGAACAAGCTCAAGGGGCCGCCGCTGTTGCTGCCTTGCTGTTGCTGTTGCCGGAGCAAATTTAGCTGGTGCTGAGCTGCAGAAGTGTTCAAATCACCAGTCGTTCCCGCCGCTGCCGCCGTTGACGTGAGTGTTTGGTTGGTCTGGGCGATGGCGAGCATGGCGGTGAGCTCGGCGATCGCCGTCTCCTGACTCTTGATCACGTCTTCTTGTTCAGCCAGACGCCGCTTTAGGAGGGTGAAAGCGGGAGAGAAAGGGAGAGGGGAGAAGCGAAAATTAAGGTGATGCAAGCGATGCACTCGTGATTAAAGTGGTGGTTCTATACGATGGGTGTTCATGTGAGATAGTAGAGATCGTGCTTTAGCATTGCAAATTTAGCAGAGCTCAAATTGTGTCCAAGGTATGCTGTACAAAAAGGCTGCTCAGAATGTTAAAAAAGTGGTGGTTGGATCGAGGTTCTTATGACTCTGTAGACATTCCGGTTAGAAGTTCAAAACAAACCCACCCACGCCTCAAAAAAACCACAAAACACTTAAAAAACATCAAAAAACCCAAGTTGACTGAGGAGTTCATCACTTCCCCTACCTGTGACTCCTGCATTTCCTCGAAACTCCTCATTTTGTCCGACCTCGCCTCAGCAATGAGCTTCTCGCTCTCGGCGCTCGTCTTCTCAAGCGCGGCGATCTTGGCGTCCTTAGGTATGGAAGCGGCGTCGATGGCGACTTGCCGCATGGCGCTCTCCTCCAGGTACCTTTGTTCCCACTGAGTCTTCTCGGACTCCAGACGAATGATCTAAGGGTGGATAGAAGTAAGCACGTAGTAAGGAGTAAGCAGACGACACAAAGTGATCTTACCTTCTCCTCAGCCTGGCTGAGTTTCCTCCTTATTTCAGCAGAGTCACTTTTCCTGCTAATTCCACCCTTCCTCTCTTTTTCCTCGGCTGATTCACGCAGCTCCCGCAGCTCCTCCTCCAGCTTCATGCGGAGCTTCTTCTCCATCGCCTCACGCTTCTCCGACGCTGGAAGAAAGCGTTTATCCATACAAATGCTTCCAAAGACTTATTTCCAAAAGCTGGGAACAAGAACAAATCGACCACACACGAGGTTAGCTCATGTAGGCATTGTACGTACAGTCCCACAACACCATTTAAGCACATCGGATCACCTGCTTGTAGCTGCTCCAGCGACCTCGTCATCTGCTTGACCCTCTCGGCGTATGTGTCCTTTAGTCTGTTCTCCTCTTCCAGACGGAGCAACTGCGACTGGGCGTTGGAGAGCGCCGTATCCAAGATCTGGATGTGAGATCGCTGGTCCTATTGCAGCACACACAGCAACAATTACCACAATGATCTGCGTTCCTAAAGTAGATATACGAGTACCTCTAGCGTTTCCTGCTGTGCCCTGACCTCGACGTCTTGTCTCTCTTTAGCAGCCATGAGCATTTTGTTCTGATTCATGAGTTGCCCGATCAGATTGTCCTTACGCACGATCTCGCCCCTTAGTATTGTGTCCAGTCCAGGGATGTTCTGGTTCTTGGGGTCACCAGACACCAACTGCGCCATTACTGACTCGTGGCGGTCAGTCAACTCCTTGTTAACCTCAGTGAGATTCACGATAACAGCTTGCAACTTGTGTCTGGCCGCCTTCTCCAACGCTTCCCGCTTTTCTGAGTGCTTGAGGAGACTCTGGTACGCAGCGTGGATCTTGGCCACTTCCTGCTCGAGGGACCCAACTCTGTTGACTCGACGTGACATTTCTTCGAGTTCATTTCTCAGCTCGCGGTTCTCAGCTTGCAGCCTGTCAATGGTCTGTAAGAAGAAATGGACGTGCAATGCTTGAGGAGCGCAAAATCTCGAGTATTGATAAGAAACAACCACAGCAGGCACCATACTAAGCAGTGCGGTACGCAGATACCACACGGATGTAGACACATACATGACGCATGCACACGTCTGGAAGAGTAAGCAATGGACAAACCTTAGCCACCTCTCGAGTGGGTGTGATCGCGCCAATCAAGTGGCCGTCGGGGGTCCCATTGGTGGGCGTGGCGTCATGGTTGTCATCCAGTTGCTTCTGCTGCTGCGCGCTGAGCAGGTCGGGCTGCGAGCGGGAGAGCAAGGACAGCTGGCTGTGAGCTTTCTTGGAGGCGCCACTCTTGGCACCGTCTACACTAGTCGACACCTACGCACAAAAATGGGCATGACACACAGCACACATGACGCACAAGTACTAAGATACTTACACTTAAGTTCATCGCCAAACTCTCTAATATTTCTACCAAGAACTATGACGGCCAGTCACGCATTACTCAGTCAACGTCTACTGGTAAACTGTGCATTAGAGACATACTGTGGAGAGCAATCCCCCTGCCCAACAATAGTACAATGCAATTGTAAAATTAACATTCTCATTTCTGAGTCCCTCGGAGATCGAAAGTATTGCACGGTATCTCTGATACACAGCGTAGAACACGAACATAGCACTACCACAACTTAACACTTACCCCTGGAACCGAGAGATTGGCGTTTGCAGCATTGTTGCGGTGTCTCTGCCTGTCGGCGAAGGCTTGGGCCTGCGAGCTGATGGCGGCCAGCTCTTTGGACTCGGAACTCACGGAATTGTCGGACCTGCCAAAGAAATCAACGAACGGTTAAAGCTAGGAAGCATTTGACGTACAGGGAGACGAGACAAGAAAAGAGTGCCTTGCCTGTAACCAGACGACGAGGAGATGCTGGTGGTCCTGTTCCCGGCAGCAGAGGTGACCACTGTGAGGCTCGTCGAATTAGCTGGAACTTCGGTCTCAGAAGTGCGGCTGTTGGTGCTCTTGGCTGGGGACGAGTGAGAGGGGCCACCAACCTCGCGAGATTGCGAGGCCGTGGTAGCAGCTGAGGTCGACGCTTCTGACATGAGTTGCGAATTCGATCCGTTGCCGCCGCCACCACTCAGTTCGGGGTCCGACAACTGGGCCAACCCCATCTCTCTCGTAAGTTGGGAAATCATATCCGTCTGCCGCTCTCGCCGAACCTCGGGGTTCACGGCCCGCGCATCGAAGAAGGCACCAGATGAAGTCGTATCCACATTTTCGCGCCGACCACTCAAGACGCTGAGTGGGTAGAAGTTCTTCGGGCCGCCGCCCGTCATTAGCACAGGGTCGGGCATGCTCATGGGGTGCGAGTACACGGAGGGGTTAAGCTTGCTCGACATGAAACTGACACTAGCGTTCACCGCGTCGGGAGATGCGGCGGCTGCACCGGCTGACCGACCCACGGCAGCCATCTTGGCCGCCCAGATCTCGTCCTGTAAGCCTCTAGCTGCAGCACCACCTGGAAAGTCCACCCATCCGGTCCCGGTGCCACCGCGCGGCGTCGTGTAGGTTGGCGGCGTGGCCACGGGTGTCGCCAAACGAGTTGTCACTGCCAAAGCGACAGTCGAATGTTGGCTGCCGCTGTTGGTTGCATTTTGGCCCTGCTCCCCGCCACCACTGGTGAAGCCCGGAATGTTGTTACTTAGCTGAGCGACGGCCAACTGATGGTGTCGTTGCGCCATTGCCAAGCTGAGTTGTTGCGCCTGAGAAGTAAGGATATCTCCAGCGCTTCCGCCGCCAAAGGAAGCTGAAGCTCGACCGCCGCCTCCCACTTCAGCGTGGTTAATTCCAAATCGGTGGAGAGCAGCTGCAGCGGCCATGGGGTCGCCGTTTTCTTCACCCTGCGGCTCTTCACGTTCCATATGGCGCAAGAGGTAACGCTCCTCCTGGAATAGAAAGATAGCCGATAATGGAGCGAACATACTCGACTCTTCCATTAACCAGCAAGTGCCCACCTGAGTGAGATTTTCCGTGGATGTGGAAACATCCGTCTCACTTCCGCTCAGATTTGGATGAAACTGGTACTTGGCAGACTTGGCTGGAGATCCCTGCGGCAATTGGGCGACAGACTGGCCAACCAAGGGTCCTCCTGCGGCTCCTTTCATAGCTCGGCCGACTCGAGAAGACCGAGGAGCGGCAACAGGGAAAGGGAGATTCTGACCTAAAAACAATCCATTACAGTTAAGTAAGCCCTAATAACTTGACACACTGCCCCAAGGACAATGAGATCCATCAGCACTTACCTGGCAGTGAGGGTGACATCATGACATGTCCAGCCGACATCGAAGACATGGACACCCCCCTGCCTGAGGGCGTCACCACCAGCGGGCTCGGGATCCCGGAGGCATTGGGTGTGCCGAGGAGCGGTTGCTGCTGAAGCTGTTGCACCTGACCAACCTGCCCAACTCCACCTTGCTGCAGCGGCTGCTGTTGGAATGGTCTCATGACATTGAGGAAGAATTCATCTGCAAGACAAAGAGCAACACTCGTAACACCGCATTTCACAGCTCGCGTCCTTGCATTGGTCTCCTGGCTGCGGTTCCTACACAACTGTCTTCGAAAGTCACGTCTGGTATGAAAGGATGACCTCTCCGCGTAGTACGCGAGGATCGTTATCAACCATGAGTGAGCAGCATGAATCTCTGTGTTCTGCAGGACAAAGTATGTTGCACCTTGCGACTTTGAAAGTTCAAGGTCTTAATGGCCTTCGCGGTGTTTTTCCTTCAGGTGGTCCTAAAAAATATCGCGTGAGCCTCGGGATCCTGAGGACCAACAGAGAAAAGAAAGCCTCGCGATCGACGCGATGAAAAATGGAAGAGAGGTTCTTTGGCGCGATAAAGAAAGATCGATCCAGGGGGGAGGGGGGGGGGCAGAGGGACAGCGAACTCCGCCAGGTGCTTCATCTTTCTCTCTCTCGACTGCTGTAACATGTTTCCCGGGGAACAGTGATTCTCTGCTGGACGGGACGTCTCGTACCTGTCTATCGGAAGATCCAGTCGGTTGGTCTTGCGGAGAACGACGATGTCACTTTCTGTTGGCCGGCGACTTTTCTTGACGGGGCCTCTCGTCAGACGGGTTCGGAGTCGTCGCCAGACTACTCTCTACTCCGACTCCCGGCGATCCCGTAGTAACTTTCTCTCTGCCATCAGGTCCGCGTCAGTGGCCTCGGCTCGGCGGCGGCCACTTTTGGAAGAGGGGAACGGAGGGCAGAGACATCGTCTTCTCTCAGGCCTCGGGAGAAAATTTTGCTTGCTCCCTTGGCTTTCTCGCGGGAGTTCAGTCTTCAGTCCGCCGAGGCCGCCCGCGACTCCGGTCCGGACAGGTCGCGAGAGAGCGAGTAGAGGAAAAGACGAGGCCGTCGATCCAAACCGTCCGGAAAAAGAGGCTGAGGCCAGGGCTGAGAACAGTGTTTGAGGCCGCGAGGTCAGAGAGCTTTAGCTGCTACTACGACCGAAACAACGGTGTCCGTCGTGACCAGATAGGATGAATGAAGATGCTTCTAGCCGTTGCAAGAAAGTCCCGGGTTGGGCGCCTGCTGGAGGGCAAAACATTGGACTGATCTAGATATTAACCTGGACTCGTTCATTACCTGGCACTTGATAGCCGTGACTATTTTCTGATGCCGCCTCAAAGACTGCGTTCCATAAACCCGAGGGATTAGAGGCGATCTTGCTCCCAACCTGGCTCCGGCACCAAACCTTCTCCGTCTCGGCGCGACTTCCCGGCCGGATGTCCACTTTTCGTAGACTGCTAAAGTTGGGGGCCGCGGACTGAACTGGTGCGGAGTAGAGGAGCTTTGTCTCGTTCAAGAGAAGTCGCCCGTCACTGACTTTACGGCAAAAGATTGCAAAAATAACCGTGACTCTAGCTATCAACTTAATTTTTCTCCACAGTTCCTTACTCACTTGACCAACGCTCTGTTGAGAAGTCTAGGATCAGGTGGCATCATTTTCTGTTGGCCTGCCCGGAGGGAGAACGAGAAACGACATTCCGATCTTCTCCTGGAGCTTGTTCTGAGTGACCCAGGTGAGGACTGAGGAGTGGACGGACGGGCGTAGAAGGAAGAGATGGGCGGACCGTCCAAAGATGAGCATGGCCAATCGTCAGTGGGGACCTGGAAATATAACATGACGCATTTACTGTATGTACTTTGCACCGAGCGCTTAGAAACAAGGATGCCCTTGCCCTGAGGACGAGCAATGTTGCCGTCGTAGAACTTATTGACACAGAGTACATTTTCAGTCGAATGACTCGAGCAGGGACCTTCCCGTTGCGCATTCCGAAGCAAAACAACTGGAAGAGAGAAGAGGAACATTCATAACAAACGTCGGATCAGCGTCACAACAACACCAACAACGGGCTCACCCAGGTCCTGGGTGGCGCCGACCAAGGAAGCTTGTGCGCCGACGCGTACATCGCTGCCCTGCTCATGGCCGAAGATCGAGAGGAAGAAAGGGTCCCCCAGATGCCCGTGGAGCGGTTGGAGCCGGTCGGGGCTCCGGCGCCTCCGGGTCTGTTGTTGGTGACCGACCGAGCCCGGAAGGCGTTCGCGCGTCCCAGCTTCGACGCGTCCTCGTTGGGCGGCAATTGCCGGTCCACTTTAGACCGCGTCAGGCGCTTTCTGCCGACGATGGCGGCGGCGCAGTCGAACTTGGACGCCAAGCTAAAGGCCGCCGGGGACGACGAGGTCGTGCGAAGAGAAATCAGTGTGAGTGAATTTCTTTGATACTTGGAATGGATGGACTTGTCGGGATGTTGAGCGAAGCGTTGGAGAACAACTCCTACTCGTCATCTTAGCCCATGTTCAACGCTGCACTTCCCACATATTTAATTCTCCCGACAATTTCTATTCACGGAGTGGTCAAGTCTTGTATGGACTACCTGAAGGAGATCTTGGTTAATAGGTGGAACAGGTGGACGACGACGGACCCTACGTGGAGATGACCGTCGGGCTGGTGCAGCAGCAGGACTGCGCCGACGACTCCGAGTCAGACGACAACAGCATAGGAGGGGACGGCGGAAGGAGAAAACTGGTCGAGTTCCTGGACAGCGCAGACTGGTCGGAAGACTCCGATCCGGACTCGCCACCTTCGCCGCCCAGGGAGGGCCAAGACAACGACTTTACGAGCGACTCGGACTCGGACAGCACGATCAGGTACGTGATTGAGGGAGCGTACAGCATTCAGACGCCGTGTGTGAATTAGGAAGTTGTCGTTAGAGCCTTCCCCGACCTCTCACCCTCTTCCACGTCGTCACTCGTCTTGCCCCTGACTTCCACTTCCCCCTTGCACCCTCCTCCCCTCCCTGGAAGGAGGATTCCTCTAACTTCCTCCCTAACCTGGTGTTTATTGTACTACTGAAAGATACTTTGATGGTCGCAGAGACCTTGATTCTACGCTTCCATCCTCGCTTTCCTAGCACTACCAGTGGCTCTGAGAGCAGCAGTAGCGGCAGTCATCACGGGTCTTTCGCACGTTCTTCAGAGAAAACGCGTCGCAAATCAAGCGAGTTCCCGCGCAAGAGGCCCATGGTGCAGGAGGTCTCGCCGAAGGACTCCGGCGAGGAACGCGTGACCGAGGAGAAAGCGGCCAAGCGACCGCGACAAGACGCTTTGTGAGGCTGTTGACAAAAGTGAACGAACCTTATACGTACAATTATACATGCTGTCAGAGTCTCTGTTGATCTATACGTAGTACGTGAACTGTCCAAATGCAAGGAGATCCAAAGTCATTGTGCTGATGAGGTCGTTGCACAGCTTATAGGCAGGTCATGGCAAAAAATATCCGTTTATTCTAGCGCTGCATGACACAAACAATGTTTTTTTAAGAGTCGTATGCGATTCGTTGTATTGCCAAAAGAGTGAGGAGTAGTGGAAGGATCAATTGTCTATTGTTCATATTGGCAACACGACTAGAGACTTCAGGCCAGAAGAATGAGCCTGGATTTATGCATATGCTCAAGTCTTTTAGCATTGCATCCCCACGTCAAGGCGTCCTAAACACACTTTTAAAAGGTTAACGAACCACATCCAAGTCTTGCAATTGGGCGCCCACACCCTTGGCCATCTTATACGGGTATTTTCGTTGAGGAGCGTTTCCACTGTGGGACTTTTGCGACAATATCCCCCAAGGATCCTTCTGGTATGACGATCCCAACCCAGTGGGAGAGCAGATTTTTAGCCGATATTACCCGCTATATCTCCAGGATTTCTGCTCTACCATTACGAGAGGCAGAGTCCGAGGGACTCTCGGGTACGACGCAACCCGGCGGGTTCTTCCGCCCGTAGCAGAGAGACTCACTTTGGTCCCATGGACTCTCCTTGAGAAGAATCCAGAGGATAAATTGCGCAAAATTCCCAACATGGAACCGCATATTTAGTCACTTCTTTTTGGCCGCTTTATTGTCTGGTAGACGCAGCTCTACCTGCCCATCCTGAAACTGACCCCGCTGAGGGCCCCGCCGCCTTTCTTTTTCTTGCCGTCCAGGCTCTCCATGGAGAGCTTCTTCAGCTCGTCGAGCGTGACGTTGTGCGCCCGCTCCCAAGCTAGTCTCTCCTGGTTGAACTCCTCCATCCGCACCTCCAGATCCTTCTTCTCCCGCTCCAGCCTCTCGCGGGACTCGCGGTGTCGCTTGGCCAGCTCCAGCTCTGAATCAGCCAGCTTCTGCTTCTTCTCCCGGACCTTGCGCTCGAAGACTTCTTCCATCTCTCGTTCCATCCTGAGTAGCTTGGCGTGGTGCTCCCGACGCTCCTCCTCAATCTGCGCCAAGGGGTTCTGAAAGCACACAAGTGCAGTATGTACCTCGAAGTGGTGTTCACGGCGCATATTGCGCTCACCTTGTTTGGAATCTTGTCTAAGGAGTCTCCGGCCACCCCCGCGAGCTTCCGACACCTGTAGTTTTCGTAGTGGACGTTGTTGGTCACGTCCTTGAGGTCCTGCAGGTGCGTGCGGATCAGCATGTTGCGGAGTGGAATGAAGTCGCAATGATCCATATTCTCAATCTGTCGAAAGACAAGTAAAAAACAACATTTATCATACGTCATATGTTATTACGTCGACATTCAACTGCCTGAAATGCACATCAGAGTGGTGGCGTTGCTACACTCGTCACCTGTGCCACGAATATCTTGTTTAAACCTCTCATGCATCATGTGCATGCAGTACATATAACTCTTCCTTTACGAGCTCGATCCTTCTGAGCGTCAATGTAGGTAATCCAACAGCCGCCAGCAGGAATTTCTGGCACATTTTTCTACTCCCTCATCCGTCTTGGTCACCATCGTGACTGCCAAAACCTCTAAGAGTTTCTCAGAAATTCCGCTAAGTCTGCCTGAGTCACAACGAGAATGTGGAATTAACTTAATCGTCCTTGCTTCTTCTTCTGTATGAGGCAAAAAAGTCTTCAATCCTTCTCACAGAAGCAAAGATGGCAGAATGGAAACGTGACTTGCTATCTTTTTTCTACTTCTTCGGTAATTGTAGAACTGCGAGCAAGTGAAATTTGTGACAAGCGCGATGAAATCGTACTCCTTTTTCCTCTTCCTCCTGAGGTGCAGCGACTGCAAGAACTTGGTCGTCGTCGCAACAAAAGCAGCGGCTTTTTTTGGTTGCTCAGTGCAGGAAAAAAGTTTCGCATTCGCCGAGATTTTGCAAAGCAATCTTGAGGGAGGTCAAGCTGGTGTTGACATTGCAATGCCGGATGTGCATAGAGAAAGAGCTTGCACAACGTCCTCAAGGCAGTCACTCTGACCGTCTTCTGACTAGATCGGAGCGGACATTTTGTCCGACTCGCACGGTACGCGAAAAGTGGACCGAAATAAAGGAGTACAGTTTGACTCGGATGACTGCGCCTTCAGCAAAAGTGCATAAAAGAGACAGTTTCGCAAGTGCCCGCTAATATCAACAACGATCCGCCTGATCTGTACGGTCACTGGGCAGGAGTTAAAGGTTTCCTTTGTGATCAAAATGCGGATTCACGGCTGGCTTGACACTTTTTTCGCTTTTATGAGCCACAGGGTGACTCGTGAATAGACTTTGGGAGTCTCTGAAAGGATCAGCCGATGCCGACACATCTTCTAAGGCCCGGCCGGGTCGTACTGCAACGACCCGGCTGAATTTTAGTCAGCTTTCGAAGAGATCTCAACGCCCAAGAAGAGCCTCTGAGGCCGACAAATCGAGTGGCCTCAGTCGAGAGAGAGAGAAGCAAGACTACTCACGTTGACGGTTCCCCATGGGTATCTGCGGCCTCGCACGGGTCTTCCGTCCGCGTCTTCGATGACGGCGTTTGAGCCAACGACTGCAAAGGGAATGCGACCTCTGAGGCGGGCGTTTTCGCGTTCGTCCTCGTCGTCGCCGTCGGGGAACTCGTAGATTTGGATCTTGTTCTGCACGATCTGGTTGAGGATCTGCTTCTTGAATCGCGAGACCTCGTCCGGAGTCATCGAGTCGGCCTTGGCGATCACGGGGATGATGTTCACCTGGAAGATCGTACTTTGCACGCCCTGCATTGTTTAGTATGTGACGTTTTATAGCGCACAAAGGCAAATTTATGTCTCCTTCTTAGTGCATTCTTAGCGAATGCACTTGGGACGTTCGCCAATCCACCACTGCATTTTCTCCCTTTAGAGAGTTTTACATGGGTGAAATATTTCCATGAAAACTGCATGAATGCACTTTCATTTCCACTCTTCACATGGATGCGCACATGCTCGATAGGCAAGAACGTGGACACCTATGCCCTCTGCTGCATGTTTTCCGCAGGTTCGCGTACGAGCGGTCCATGCCCTTGCTGTCCACGCTGTCTAAGTACATTTTGAGAGCGATGCCGTCAATATCGGGTGCCCCCTTGAGCTGAAAGAGCTTGCACAAGCCTCAATCTTGCTGCCACTCATCTGAGGGAAAATAATTTCCGTTGAACAAATACGGAGAGGAAAGGTGAATCTCCTCTTACAGGTACCGGAAAGCAACTTCTCAAAGAAGCTCTCACGCTGCAAAAACTCAGATTGCATTCTGGAGTAGTCAAGAAAGACTTGTACATACGCATGGGGGCTTTGTCTGAAGCCACTCTCGTTGAGGAAGATGATTCAAGGTCTCTGGCGAGTATTTTACTTATAAATTCACGTTGACAATGGCCAAAGTGACTGTTTTATTCTCCATACTCAGTCCAAAAAGACAAAATGTCATGTACGTGCACACGAGAACAAATATGAAAATGTCTAAAGTCTATGATAGCCGTTGACACTTCAGAGTGTCAAGGCTGTTCTTCTTCCTCACCTTGTCATGCAACCTCTGCATGTACTCTACGTCGAGGGGTTTGAGACCGTGTCCAGTGGGCGCTATGAAGTAGAGGCACGCGTGCACGCGGCTGTCGGGCAGAGTGACTCTGTTGACGCGAGTCTCGGCGTCCAGGAACGCCTCGTACTGCCGCTCCACGTACTCGATCACCGGGTCCCAGCAGTCCGAGTTGTCCACGGCGTCACCGAAGCCAGGCGTGTCCACGATCGTCAGCGTCAGGTTCACGCCCTTTTCCCTCAGCAGGACCTTGCTGGTGTCCACCTGTGGGAAGAAGCAGCTGACGATGACAGATGGAGACATACTGAAGGAACCAGGCCTGGAGACCAATGACGACCAGCCTGACCTAGAACTTTTCCACCATCACATCCAGAACCCGTGACCAGCACAAACAGAGAGAAGAACATCTTTCTACCCCTCCTCAAGTTTCTCTCTGGGCAGTTTTGTCTGTGTGGAATGATAATGGTTGTGACCTTTTGAGGCAGTTTCTCTTGACAGATTGATGCACTGGCATAGAAGAGGAGCGTCTGGGGCAGCGTCGTTCTTACCCCAAACGAGCGCATCCCCAGTAAAAAGAAAATGGGCCCGTCTGGAGGCCTCTTCTTGCCCCATAAGTGTTTTTCTTCTTTTGGCCTCCCCCCCCCCCCCATTCTTTGAATAGATCAAAAGAGCCAAGAAAAAGAAAGAAAAATTGCCTACGTGGCACAGTTATGGCGTTACCTTGACCGTCTTTCTGATCCTGGCGGATGGTCCCGGGTACTCGCTGGAGTAGACGTCCGTGAGGAACATGGAGTTGATGAGGGTCGACTTGCCCATGCCGGCCTCGCCGGCCACCATGAGGGTGAACTCGAATCCCCGCTTGACCGCCTTCCGATACACTTGGTTGGGCAGGTTGGCGAATCCCACGTACCCGTCCAGCTGCCGCGGTTTCTTCTTCTTCCTCTTCTTCTTGTGCAGCTGCTGGTCCCTCTCGTCGTCGTTCTCCTCCTCCTCTCTGCCCTCGGCCTCCTCCTCCCCCTCCTCCCCCTTCTTCTTCCTCCCCTCGGGCGCGGGCTCGCCCGGGACGACGACCACCGGGTGCAGTCTGGCCGTCTTGGTCGCCAGTCCGGCGGGCGGGGGAAGTCTGCGGGAATAATCCGTTCTGGCGATTAGGGCGTAAAGGTCGAACCCCCGCAGCTCCAGAAATAAAGTGAAAAGTGCGCCATAAAAGCCCTACATAAAACAAGTATGAGCGGAGCGAAGACGATAACAACGGTGTTCTCGACCATAAAGGCCTGCGCGCGTGCGCGCGCGCAGACGCGCACGTGATCAGAATGCCAATTTAATGACGAGAGAGGCCTCAGCACCATCATGAGGGCGTTTGGCCGTGCCAACTTGAAGCAAACATGCATTCAACTAATTGAACAAACTATAAAGTTTTCACGTTATTTTTTTATTATTTCATCCTTTTTGCTCGGAGGCTCCTCCCAAGATGGATGATGCAGGTGCGCGACCTTAAGAGAAGCATGGGAAGGACAAGGGAGACTATTATAAATTTGCAACTTTGCAAAAAAAAGAGGGGGGGGGGGGGAGAGAAAAAGAAAAGAAATCGTGCAAACATTTTGCTCAGCAGCTTGAGGTTACATTTCACCCTTTTTTTGCTGCAGGCCGAGCCTCAGGGCTCACGTTCCTGACCAAGGCAGTGCTGAGAAGCCTGAGAGGACTTTATCTTGTGGCGCGTGCGAGCCGAGTTATTCCCAAACAAGCAGGCATACCTGTACTAAGGAGAGCAATTAGAGGATATACCTGGACTCCCCCTCCTTTGTACCCCTCATCACCGCAGAAATCGGCTCGATTATTTATCCGCTCCGTTATCAATTATTCTGGCTGTCTGGCGATTAAGAAACCCCGTCAGGTCCGATTTTTTTAAGGAGGTAAAGTGCAAGCAAAACAGCTCGTTAGGGAGTCCATTGTCATTTTTTTTCTGCAGTCTCCTCTTTTTTGCCAGCCTCTGTGTGCGCGTCTTTGGCACCAGAGAAAGGAGGAATTCAGGCATGCGAAATTCGTGTCGGTTCGGATCTCTGGAACTGAAGTGGAAGTGAACTGAGGAGGGGACGACAACAACAGCAACAAAAAGAGCTTCAAGGGCTTGTTTGTGAATCCCCCCACTCGTCAAGCACAACACTCAGGATCGAATAAGGATGGGGCAAAAAAGGAAAGAAAAGTCAACAAGGTTAGAGGACAACAACGACAAAAAAATGTGGTACATTGCGTTCGTTTGGCGAGGTCGTCTTTTATACAGACTCGGTGTGTGCAGCCCGAAAGAGTTGGTGCCCGAGGGCAGCAATGAGGGTTGCAGAGACCTCAGTGTGTTCGTAAAATGTCACTTGCCAAATGCACGTTCTGGGTTTTACGTCAGATTGTCCATTTGATGGATATCATCTAATAACACTGATTGTGCAACAGCAGTTCCCATATTTTGATGGTCGTATTCTTTTTTTTAGTGCCTTAGGAGTCCTGACCTCTACATTATCACCCGCTCTCAGTGCATAAGTAGTTGTTTTCTAGACGTCCTTAGCGCAAACGAAATGAATGCAAAATGGATAGTCTGACATAACAGAACTTACTTTGTTTCAGTCGAGTAGGACTTCTTGTTGGAGTCCTCCTCACTCTTGTGGCTTTGGGCGGCCTCCTTTTGGGCGGTCTTCTGGGCGCTCAACATGTTCAGGGCGTCTCGCACGTTTCGAGGCGCTCCCGCCGAGCTGGCATTGTTGTTGTTGGAGAGCGCGGGCGTGGTAGTAGAGGCGGCCGAGGGCGCCGGCGGAGGCGCCGAATTCGGTGCAGCCACCGTACTCGAACCTAGAGCAGACAGACACACGGTGAGTGAGTGATGTTCGGGTGCTACCACCGGGTGGTGACTGCTAAATGCCACCTTCAGAGCTGCGTCACCCTGTACACGTGGTACGTGGGTAAGCACAGGACTGGCCTATCACATTGTTAAGACGGGTATCGCCGATCAGTTCTTTCCTCCTGTCAGGTGTCATGAATATGCAAATACTTTCATCAGCTTAAGGGTGCGTTTACACTGGCGCACCTGACTGGCGCACCGGGTGGCGCGGGTCAGCGAGACGGTGACGACGAAGTCTTTTGTGTCTTATTCGAATGTGTGCGTGTGTTTGTACACCTCATTCCAGGTGACCTGCGGCCGCTTGCAGCCTGCCCTGAGCGATTTAGATGGTGGTCACGGCCGGCCCGGCGAACCCACTGCTCCAGCACTGATTTATCCGAATGAGTGTGAAAAAGCTCGAATAACTCGTCATTATGGCTGTCCCAACCTGGGCCGCCCTGTACAATTCCATATGGTTCATGGTCAGCACGTGACGCACGCAGATGTGTGACGCAAATCCGTCAAATGGAGCCTTGAAGGGTGGAAGGAAGGAAGGACAGACAGACAGACAGAATGAATAGGAAATGCCCTAAAAATTTCTTTGACTGACGCACCCTTTATTTCCTCACAGGAAAATCTCCTTATCTCAATGTCAGGAAGAGGAACTACAAGCTAACACGAGAGGCCACGCATATCAGTCAAGTTCCCACAGCCTGAGCAGAAGAAAAATAAATAAACATTATTCTTTAAGGGCCCCTTGCTTGGTTGCACAATGGTCATCCCTCCCGTGGGAAGAAGCAGAATTGGCCAGCTGAAATATTTCACTACCATTGCAACAATAAAGGCACAAAAAGAAGATCGACTTTCTCTCTGTGCCACTTCGTTATAACTCGAAAATCCTGCACGACTGAAGCTGAGCAATTTTTAGTGTCCTCCCCTTCCCATTAATTCTCTCTCCGGTGCGTGTTGTTTTATTCACGCAGTCTCGAGCACAGGCATAAAAAAATGGTAAATATGGGACGTCCTGCACTGCACTACACTGCACTGCACGGCTCTGCACTGCACGGCTCTGCACTGCACGGCTCTGCACTGCACGGCTCTGCACTGCAAGGCTCTGCACTGCACGGCTCTGCAATGCACGGCTC
>JAAUXU010039111.1_pt1 | contig 47984 bp, 42 predicted proteins | sample 7278151 | NCBI WGS metagenome assembly JAAUXU01 (sample SAMN14350113, study PRJNA611818) | marine sediment metagenome | isolation source: surface marine sediment (1.8m) | place: French Polynesia: Moorea | collected 2018-08
CTTCTGACATGACAAGCACTTTGATGAGAGTCTATTCTTTAGTGCAATTAGGACTATTTCATTGACTTACCACATTCTCTTCCAAACACCACATTTAAGAATGAGGGCCTATCACCCACTTAGAGGTAACTTACCAATGATTTTGTTAAATCAGAAGCACATACATGCTCACGGAGGAAAAGTCACGAAATTTGGCTAGGATTGGAGATGTAATGCCAGTGAAGAATTAAGGCTCTGTATCGAAATGGTCCCCCCCGTCGAAATAGGGTTATGAGAAAGTGAACTCTTCATTTACCTAAAGAAGTATGTCCATGCGTGCTTCTTAGTCAGCTATTGCATAGAAAATCATTTGCATTCTTCAACACTTTTAGCGAGCATAAGCAAAAATGTGACTACTTAATTGCTGTGCCTACTTTCTGCCCTGTTCTGATACGTGATAGCATTGTAAGTCAAATCTCAAAGGCCCTGTGCATGTATCAATTGAAGTGGCTCAATGATCACATCCGAGTTTCCGATGACAAGACCAAGACCAGCAGGAAGAAGAAAGTTGTGACTCACCGCTAATAGTAAAAGATTTCTTCCCATTCTTTTGTACATGATAAACATAATGACAACATCGCCATTTCTGAGGTCTGCTTACAGCATGTAAGGACACTGGTCTAGGAACAGTTAGTATTACGCTTTGTAAAAACATGACCGGACTATGACCATCTGCTGGACCTTTTGTTACTCTTACAAACCTGTACTAGACAGCTGACTACAATTCTCTGCCTTGCTGCCGGCGATGGCGGACATCATGTCCCCGTTGTCAAGGACAAGTTAAAGTACACGCCAGAGAACAATAGCCCAGCCCCTGTAGAAGTATGCGCGATCAGTTTTCAGAAGCAACTGACCCTTTTTTGTAGTGGCTCTGGTGGTTGATCTTCTTATCATGCGCAAACAATTGAAATTGAAATGGCAATTGATATCAGGTGAAATTAAGTAAAGAAGGGTATGTACATACACAATGAATCGAAGCAAAACGATACTCCCTTACCGTTATGACAAAACAGTGCCCACAAACATAACAGAAAGAAGGGAGTCGTCCTCCACTGAAAACTCTTCTATGCTGCATTTACCAAGAGTCCTTGCCGTAAGTAATGTCGCTTGGTACATATTGATATCCTACGCCGAGTGGGAAAATGGTAAGGTTGAATTTTGCTGTCAAATGTGTGATGAAGACAGTCAGACATGAGATGCTGCAGTTTCATTAAGTTTCAAGTGCTCAGTTGCTCGTCATTTGTCCGCGATCAGGCTCTTGTGCACGAACGAGGTGTTTATGACCTGCAGCAAGTTGAAAGACAGGTCGGAGGGCACCGTCTTTGGCATGTGGCACTGGAGGGTGGGTGGCCACATCCACAGAAAGTTTCAGCCACTTTCATCATAGAAAAGTGGTCAAAAATATTTTTAAAAAATGTACGATTTAAACTCAGGCTCTCGTCAGTTTTGACAGCCTTTATAATTCCAGCAGACACTTTCACAACAAAATTACACGCGGTCGCACCGACCGTTTCATCGACCTCTGAATTGGCAATTGACCTTCTTCAAGGCCCTAAGATGGACTTGAGTGATGAGGAGGCAAGACGGCCACATTGAGATCCAGTCACAATCTGGACCTTCCTCTCCAACTGCCACCACCTCTTCATTCCTGCCACACCGCAAGTCTGTTGCCTAGAAACTGTTTGAAAAGTTGGGAGGACAGCAAGTCAAATGCAAGATCTGCAACAAGGTTTACAAGATGGCCAAGGGGAACACACCCACCTTGTGGAGACACGGAGAGAAGACTCATCCCAGTGATGTTTCACGGACAGCGACATCAGGGAGAGGCTCTGGACACCAACCAACAATCCAGCAAGTCTTGAGGAAAGACACAGATATCTACCAGAAGGGATCTCCACAGAAGCAGGCCATTGACGAAGCCCTCATCCAGATGATAGCTTCAGATCTTCAACCTATCTCTTTGGTTACTGATGTGGGATTCAAGAAATTCTGCCTGACGCTGGATAAGACGTAATTTTTTTTTTCACCATCAAAATCTCAGTCTTGGTGTCTCGTGCCAACCTCAAGATGTAGGCCGCAGCCGACCCAGTTGCTGTCTCCATGCTAAAAATTTTGTGGCACCATTTCGTACATTTTTCTTTTACAGATATCAACTTCCATCACGCAACCATGTGTCTGAAAACCTGCTTCGCAACCTGTACACCAGCGTGCAGTCCAAGCTCCAAGCCAAGATCAAGATGGCATTAACTACAGATGTTTGGACATCTATCAATCACACGGGGTTCATTACTCTCACTTGTCACTACTGGGATGATGACCAGAAGGAGTTGAATTCAGCTGTGTTGCAATGCTCCAGAGTCTTTGGGTCGCACACAGCTGAGAAGATCTGTGCAGAGGTCTGGGTCTCAGTTTGCAAGTATGAGCTTCAGGACAAAGTCATAGTTGGAGTGACAGACAATGCTTCGAATGTGAGCAAGGTCATCAATGACGTGGGCTCCATGGAGGCACCTGTCCTGCTTCGCTAAACCTTGCTGTGGAAGACTCCTTTGAAGCTTCTCCTCTTCTAACAGTCCTCCGAGATAGAGTTTCTGCATTGGTTTCTTTGACGAAGAAGAGCACCAATATCAATGACAAGTTCCAGGAGCTTCAAATCAATCTGGGATGCAAGACTCCAAAAAAACTACTCCAGCACGTTTCCACCTGCTGGAACTCTACTTTAGTGATGTTGGACTGAGTTCTGGATGTCAAGGATCCGTCTCTCTTTTGCTAATTGAACCAGAGCTTAAAAGAAAGTTCAACTCATTTAACAGAGGTGATTGGAGGCTGATTGAGGATGGCGTAACTGTCCCGAGGCTATGCTTTGAAGCCACAACTACACTTTGTGGAGAAAAGTTTGCCACTGCATCCCAAATCATCCCCTTCACCAAAATGCTACTTGCATTTTACTTTGATCTGGAGAAGGAGTGTAGTGGTGACCCAGACTCTATGAAGAAGGAATTTGTATCGTCTCTTCTCAGAAATCTCTTGATGAGGTTCGATGGGGTGGAAGATGTCCGCATCCTGGCCCAAGCTACTCCCCTTGATCCTCGATTCAAAAACCGTGCCTTCCGCAAAGGAGAGAAAAAGAAGAATGAACTGGCAACCCTCAATAACGAGCTCAAAGACTGCTCTTTTTCTAACAGGCAGCAGGCACTGTGCATTACTGAACCTGAGGATAAAGAGCCCGTACGAAAGCAAGGAAAAAAGTCTGGAATTTGGGAATCTTTTGATGAGGACATCAGAAACCAGAATAGGAGAACTGTTGTTGGTGATGTCTCAGATGTCGATCTGCGAAATTATTTGGCTCTTCCGTGCGAATCTCGAGGGCCAAACCCATGTGACTGGTGGGTCAGAGAAGGAAGGCAACGGTTCCCCTCTACTCTACCAGCTGGCAGTAAAGTATCTGATGATTCCCGCAACAACTGTACCAGCAGAACGCGTGTTTTCCTCAGCTGGAGAGATTCTATCTGAAAAAAGGAATCGCCTCTGAGATAAAAATGCAGATATGCTAATTTTCTTGCATTCCAACTTGCCCAAAAATTAAACCTGTCAAGTTTTCAAACTTAGTTTCAAACAGCAATAGAGACAGAATCATTCAAAAACTGATCTCATCATCACCTTCCTTCTTTTGGAAAAGATTGGGATCATTTCGGGCCAGCTCGAAACCCGACCCGACCCGGGTTTTCCTGGCTCGACCCAACCCGAGCTCGAAGATTTCCTGGCTCGAAGCATCACTAGGCGAAACGTATACTCAAATTTCCCACCAAAGCATGACTTATGCTGGTCGCTGAAAGATAGGTGGCTCGAGCCAGACAAGCGGCCAGATCAATGAGTCATGACTCTAGCTGGTGGTAGAGAGACTACCATGAGCTGTACACAGAAAGATGAAAATTTCCTGCTGAAACATGTTGTGATCCTGTCAAGAAGCAGCTGGGCCAGTGAGTTAAGCTGGTGGCTGAGAGGCCGGCTGTAAAGTACACTGCCGGCAGTGTACCAAAACTGACAAAACTGACAGAGTTCACTCGAAAGTGCTTATCCCCCAAACGTCTTCGAGGCGGTACAAGTAAGTCAGCCTGGACAGAGCATCCGCCGGCCCTCTAGTTTTCCTTCCTGATGATATCCACCCCTACTGTCCTTCTTCTCTCCCCGCCTCTTGCCATAAATACCTACTCATACATGCGACAAATGTACGTTGGACCTCGATTTGGGCCTCAAAACGACCTCAGACCTAAGATGCGATGCGATCGCTTTCGACCTTGTAATATGTAGTACCTGCCGACCAAGTTTGGCGACGATCGGTGCCGCGGTTGGGATGCCCATGGCCTGACAGACAGATACACCCCCTCCCACCCCACCCCCACACAGGCAGACAGAGTACATAAGTCTTCGTGCCTTGCATCTATAGATTGTTCATTTTCAGCGTCTTTGAGTCCCCTCCCTTCTTACTTAGTTGTCCCCATCTTCCTCAAGGTTAGACCCAAGGCAACCGACCCATTCAACTGTAGACCAGCTTATCAGTAGGACAAAGTAAGTTGAGACAAGTGCAGCAAAGCTTTTGACACAAAATATGTTTATTTTCTATTGTTGGAGAATTTTGTTTAGGTCTGCAGGATGACGTAAGACTGGATTGGCAGGGCACAGGCCCTTCAGGAGGACATGGTGCACTTGATCAATGTAGGCAGAGCAAGGGAGAAAGTAAAAAAGGAAGTATGAGGCTGAAAAACGTCACGCACTCACGAAAGGTACTGAAGCTACCTGCGCCCAATGAATTTCCGCCAGCTAGAATAAACGGCGGCAGCGACTCCACTGCCGTGTCCTTCCTCTTGGAGAAGCTGACGATCCTGCACCTATATCGCTACTTCATCCTGGACTTTGCGCTCTTCGGCTGCAAGCCGAATGCGTACTTTAGAATTGCCATTTGAATACGCACTTTTTAGTAAAGTGTCGACGAAAGTGGGAGGAACAGAGGAAGGTGACAAGGAGAAGTAGACTTGAAGGGGGACTCACACATCTGTTTTGCCAGTGGAAGTTTCCACCTGACGCACTTGCAGACGTGGATCCTTCTACTGCCAGGGTTGTTGAGCTCACAAAAAGTCCTAAAAATATGGTTTGACCGAGTTACAAGGTTCTACTAGACACCAATGTCGTGAAAGCTGCATACTTAAGAGTAGCCTTGTACAGTATTGCACCGTCAGTAGACAACTGTTCGCTTGTTCTCACTGCTCTCGGCGTAGCAAAATTAGGCCCAACCATGTGACGTGCGAAGCCGCAAGTCATTGATGAATGTCTCCTCTTGTTGGAGCCAACAAAAGTTGACGGAATGTATTATCGTTGAAAAGGTGTTCGTATATTACAGCAAGTTTTTCAACTTTTTTTTCTTACAATTTTCACCAGTGTGTTACTACGGTATTACTACATACGTATGCTGCTAGTGAGCAAGCACATGTTTCTTCATGCACTCTGCATTTAAGTTTTGTGATTTAGCTTAGGGTGCGCTCACACTGGCGGACTTGGATATCAGGCAGCTGATATCGAGTCGAACCCACATGCATGTCGACACGTGTACAAAAGGCTGCCAGCATAAATGGGGCCTTACTACAGTATCCAGCTGAATTGGTGTCAGTATCATGGCTAACTTTAAGTACACTTTTTGAACGTGAATGAGAGTGAAAATCGAAGGCCCGGCCTACGAGCTGATGAAGAGAACTCAGTAGAATTGCAACAGATCCGTTATTATTGGATGTGCCCGCAGGTTGAATGTTGATGGATCGCCCAAGAAACCCTCAGTTACGTAGCATGGCTTTTGGGCCATGCCACTCCGTTCCATTTCAAAGGCTTTCAACAAAACTCAGCTGATTTGTAGGTACAAGTCACCCCTTTGAGTGGACAAAGTCTCAGGTCAGTGAGCACTTCTACTTCGCTTGATGAAGTCATGCATTACTGACACCAATCCAGCCGCAGCCTGAACATTTTGTGCACATTGCGCGTTTCTGGTAAGAGACAGGATGGCTCCTTCTTCACAGTCGCTCAGTAATACATAATATTACGGAGATTGTTCTTTTTTCTCTTTCCCTTCATAGGGTCGGTTGTCAAAGTGTAGACTTAACTTTAATCACATTTTCCTGTTAAATTCTTATGTCCCTACATGGGACAAGCAGATCTGGCCTAAACAGACAGCAGGAATAGGAACGTGCAGAAACTAGCAGAAAGAAGAAACAAATGAATCAGCTGCATCCGTGGCAAAGAACAGCAAAGGTGAACAATATCAATGAAAATACCATTTATATTGGCCTTGCCAAAGTTCAAGAGCGTCTATACCACATAGTCGCTGTCGAGCGAAGGCGGCTACTGTGAAAACTCTCAAGCTCATACTGTAACTCCAACCTTGATGTATTCGTCATTGTTCCACGGTGAACTTCATTAACCCTTTGAACTCCGCTGTCCCTCTTGTCAATTCTCCCTATACTCCAGACTCGAAGGGACAGGTTTAGGGGAAGAGTAGGGGTGGGCCTGAGCTGGTGAGTTGAAGTACAGTTGAGCCTTATTCCAGCAATTGGGGTTTGGGGTAAAAAAAATCCAAAAGAATTCAAAATATGAACAGCTGACGGGCTGTCGATACAATAAAGTCTCAGCTCGTTGGTTCATCATCCCAATGACCTTCACATGTAGTACTCCTGTCTTTGCTGTGGGCCACAAAAGTGGCCACGGGGGTATATGCGATACTCGACTTGGCAACAAAAGTTGCCACTGGGGTTCAAAGGGTTAACGTCGAACAAAAATTTAAGGGTTTCCGTTCAAGGCTACACTTGGACCACCGACCCTGCATTGTACACACTACACGATGCTCTACCGATCCGCGGTGGTCATGCAAAATAAGGGAGACTCTGCAAATCTTGCTGGTTTCTTCACGCTTGTGATTCTCTGCTGATGAAAAAATTCGCCCTGAAAATAGACAAACGTTACTTGTCCACTCTCAACTCTCCGACAAAGCCGAAAAGCTTCTTTATTTTGCACATACTATACGTGTAGTTATAGTTTGCCTCCTTATTATTCTTCCCACTGTTGTTGCTGGCCGTCCATACTGATTCCTGGGCCGTCCTCCTCGAATTGGCTGAAGAAGAGGCCCCACACGTAGAAGTAGCCCCAGTACATGGAATTGAAGATCTGACAAGCAAGAGACAAACAACGCATCACTCCAAAGTTATGAGACAGATTTATTTATGCGTGCTTCCTGCATGACAATGATTTGGCCGAGGCCGGAATGCCAGTCAGCTTTTTCATTCTATTTATGCTCAGGGAGACCAGCACGCACAAAACTAGTTACATAGTTGCTCTGTCGACTCACCAGGAAGAGGAATGGCGTGCAGTAGAGGAAGAACCTGTCCACGCTGGCGTACTTGTCGTGCCAGGTGGAGTAGTGCTTGTCCAAGATGGACTGGCGACGCTTGCGCTTCAGACTGTCGGTAGCTCGACTCATGGGATTCGTGTTCTGGGCAGTGACAAAAAAGGTATCTGCGTTAGTTCGACAACAACAGTGTAAAATGGAAATCATCTCCTTTACTTGGTCTTTCTGGTAGACAAAACTGATTGGCGGTCGCCCGTTGAGTGGACCTCGGCCGCGACGGCTACCAATATTGGCCGTGTCGAGCACGCCGCCGCGGACGCCGGGAGAGGCCGCAGCCCCCGTGGCGGTTCGGCCGCTCTCACCGCCGTCGGAGAAAGCCGGGATAAATCGTGTTCTCTCTTCGTCCTCGGCCAAGTTTAGGTCTGGCTGCTGCTGCGGGGGCGGCTGGTTATGAAAGAAGCCGCCGCAGCCACCGCCGCCCGCGGCCACCGTTACACCCGTCTGGTGGCTGGAGGAACTGCTGTTGGCCGTGGCAGCCGCCAGACTGTGACCTGTGGTACAAAAAGAAAGTGTGAGCCAACAATGAAAAAGCTGGTCAGATGGATGTACAGCATCACCATTTTCGTCCTTCGCGGCCGCGTGTGACGACGGCGGGCTGTGCTTAAAGTGCGGTGTGCTCAACGGTTTGCTCGGCGGCGTCAAGAGTCCGCCTCCTGCACCTCCTCCTCCTCCTCCTCCTCCACCGCCGCCGCCACAGTGACTGCTGCCGACGTCAATGGTGCACTGAGTGGGCGCTAGGTGGTGGTGGTGGTGGTGGTGGTGGTGTGGAAGCTGCGGCTGCGGCTGCCGCTGCTGATGTGGTTGGTTCGATGGTTGCTGGCCGCCGTTGAACAAGCTGCTCGTGGCCGTGGGGCTGACTGGGTCGTACTTGAAAACGGATTGAGCTGGAGGACAAAATTAAAAAAAAAAAAATGAGTAATTGTTCTGCAAAGCAGCTGTTGCACTTGAGGTACAATTTCGAAAGACTTTTTTTTCAATTTTTTTGTCATGAAAAACGAATGTTCGTCAGCAGAAAATGTTTTCTCCATTTTCTCTCACGTCGTTCATACGGCGAAGAAGCCTGAGTTGACAAAAAGAGATCTCCTTCATAAACGGCGGGTTCATAGCCGTGGATCACGTCCGGGTTGCTGGTCCCATAAACGCTGGACAAACGCTGAAAATAAAGCAAAGAAAACTTATTTGCCTTTTTTCTCTACTGTCCCCGCTGTATATACAGGGTGGAGAAGACCAAATACAGCTCTGAGGATTGGTCCGGCCTCAAAGGCAGACGTCACACTCACCCAACCTGTCTGATCAAACTAGCATCATCTTCTTTAGGGAAAGGGACTCTTGTAAATACAGTTACTCAGCTAAACGGAAACTCTATAAGCCCCAACTTGGTGAATCAGAATTTCCTTTGTTCTCGTCTTTGCAGGATTTTTCTTTTAATTTTATTTCCTGTTGCTGTCTGTGTAAAAGAAATAGTGGTGAGTGACTTGCACGTATTATATACTGCCTTATCATTGGACTAAACAACTAAGAACAAAAAGTCGATACTCCGATCACCCCACGGTAGGTCGGGATGCATCCGAATTTGAGTCGGGTCGGGTTTGACCCGACTTTTGGACGTCGAACTCGACTCGGCTCAAAACCAAAACCCGAACCAGCTCGAAGTTTGATGGCAGCAGCACTAAATCTAGATAAATGTGAAAAGAAAAGTGCATCTGGCGAGCAACTTTGGACTCACATCCTATTTTGTTGTCAAGCCTTATAAGAACTCAGCTATCACAGGTACCTCGACTGGTTATGAAAATACCTTTGAAAGGATCTATGAGTTCAGCTCGAGATGAGCCGAGCCAATCTGAGCCGGGATCCTAAAGTTCGAACTTGACTCGACCCGAGATTTTCAGATCAAAATACTTCACATTGATCTCCAAACACAACTCTATTAAATATGGTATCCATAGTTTGGGCCAATAAGGCCACAACCTACAAAAAGCATTTGGATAGGGTTCAAAAGTTGGGGTTGCTTGCTATGGAGTATGTACAACATTCAACTCCCACAGCTGGGCTGGAGGCTATCCTGGATGTGGTGCCACTTGACCTGTATGCACAGTGTGCAGCAGTTCAGGCAGTACTGAGGGTCTGGGGCAGGAACCAGAGTGGCTGGGATGGTATTGGTCAGGGATCATCTCAGAGGTCATCTCTTTTGGGGAGATAAAATCTTGAAGGGGGTGGAACTCAAGGGAGACTGTACAGACAAAAGAGAGATTAAAAACCTTTTCTATGGCAGGTGGAAGGTGAGATTGACTCACCTTTTGACTTGTTGCCAGACCAAGTTCTGGTTGGAGGACCCTGGTAGCCTGGGTGATGCCCTGGCTCACCTGGATCGTATAACCCTTGGCCTGGCCTTACAAGCCATGACAGGGCATAATTACCTAAATTATCATCATAATATAGTAGGTAATATTTCTGAACAAATCTGTCAATTTTGCTGGGAAGAACATGAGGAATTTATTTGCTCTTTGCATGTGAGTGCCCTGCACTCACTGGGGTGTGCCTGGACACTGTCTGGGGGCACCAGCTTAATAGACAGCCTCTTGACCTATACAGACTTGTCAGGCTCACAAAAGTGGACTGCATTGGCAAGGCCAAGGTAAGGAGGGCAGAACAAGTTAAGTTCACGGGTGGACTTGCCACGCCAGGCATCAATGTCCATAAAGCACTTAGATGTTTGCCACCAACTGGGGCAGGAAAAGACCCAACCCAGGGTTACTCCTTTCTCTTGTTGGGATACTCATTCCCCTCGAGAGACCCCTTTAACAAACAAACAAATGGTTGCTGTACAAGACGAGCTTGGGCTGGTCCAGGCCTGTCATGTTCTGCCGCCCCCTTTTTTTCCCTGCCGGCAAAATATTCACCAGATAGAGCCCGAGCCTATGTTATGTTATGTCCTGGTACAAGGATTTCTTATGAACGCACAGAAACACATAAGTGAACACGGAGACACTTCAGACTTGCTCGTGACAATAATAGTATGTGACTGTCGGCGCCAGCGTAAGAATCGACTGCAAGTGACATCACTCCCATCAGAACGTGTATTTAGTGCTGCTTGCTCCATTATTAGTGCCCAGCGCAATGGGCTGTCCGAGTCGACAGTACAGAAGTGGCAGCGCATTCACTTCCCTCAAAGGAAATGAGAAAAGCAATCGTGGTAGGGCTGCCACTTAAAAAGGCGGAGAGAGACTTGGGTGAGGTTTTTGCCGGATGGAGAAGTTCACTGTTGCTCTTTTGATTATGAACCCAATGAGAGTCCACAAAGTTGCTTGATAAGAGCGCCCTTCTCTAAAATTATGGCAATACTTAGGATTTGCTGGTTGCTTTCGCCGCTGCTCAGCTGACGCATCTGTGAATCATGTAAGTGCTAGAGATGTGCGTGAATTTTTCTTAAGTCGAGTACTTTCCCGCTCATTACTTCTGCGTGCAGCCGAGTAGCCATGAGAGCTCAAACGCAGTGCCAAATTGGCATTCTCGGCCTTGCGGCGAATTGGGCATCTTGAAGTAGGAATTTGGTCGAGAGCTGACCCGTGATTTGGCCGAACTTGCTACATCCATCTGGCAAAGCTGCTGACTTAAAGGTCCTGCTACCTTATGCCCTTTCCGACGTAGGTCGCGATCTCCTCGAGACACTGAAACCCGTGCTCGGTAGGAACTCGATACGTGAAATTGAGCTCGAAACCTGTCCCTAGTGCGTGCATCAAGCGAAATTGCCCTCATCACACGAGGAAGAGAGCATTCCAAGCGGAACAATGCAAGCTGCTGCTTAAAGAGGCCATGCAAAGGAGTTTTTTCTCGTCCTGAGAACGCTGCCAAGACCAACAACTTTGGTGAGATGGCAGAGACATCTTTAAGTACCGTTGAAGTGTTGAACAAAACTAAGAGATTGACTCATGGCGTGGCAACGCTGCTCTTTTGCCATGATAGCTAAGAGGAGGAGATCAATAAGCAAGATTTGAAGAGCTGCACACGGATTCTATCTTACAGACTTCTATTCAGCTAAAATGTAGATAGCATTGGCATCGTCAAATAGTATAACCATTTAAAACCTTGTGACACCTACCGATTTCAGGTGGCGCATTGCTTTGCAGTGGCACATATTGCAACAATCACAATCATCCTTTGCAGTAAAGAAGGACTCAAGGGTGATATGCTGCCCATTATCTTTGTAGTCCATATCAGTAGAGAACATCCCAACGTAACGATAGGTTTGCTGTTGATCAAATCAACACCTTCAAGTCGAGCTTTAACTGCACTCTCAATTACTTCGCAAATGTCAACTAAATTTGACAAATTGGGGAGCCAAACTGCAGTCAAACCCTGCTTCTATTTTCTCCTTATTACAGCTCTGCAATGAACTTTGTCATGGATTGCCATTACACCTGACGTTATGCTGGTTTCAAACCGTATCAGGTCGTGCCATAAGTATGTAACGTCGGCTTTGGGGATCGTATTTAGTAAACCATTGCACTGTAGCTAGATGTGTTTTTAGGAGCAATGTGAACAGAGCGAAGTTGTGACGACGTCAGCCAAAACGTTGACAGGTGTTACAAAACTCAAACTGTAAGTTAAGGACTTCAATGTCTGTATCAGAAGCTCACACGAGAATCGTCACGCTGCACGAATTCAAAAAAGGCATCAAATTCTTGCAAAGCAGTAAAAACAAACATGAAGGAAGCGTAGGGAATATTTTTGAATTTTCCTAAGTGTCAACACTGGCTTCTCAAATCTCGTCAGGGAGCCTTTTGCTTGACAGCTGCCCATTGTTGCTGCCCCGCCTGTCTCTTTCTGAACAGGTATGTTGCAACCTGACATTGATCATTGATTTTGATGGTGCGTATGCACTTGATTAAATCATTGTGCTACGTCCATTTTAAGTCGTCTAAAAGACTGACCGCAGAGAGCGACATCACTGATTGGCTGATTGCACGTTCATATTGATTGAGGGCCAAAAAAATTGATTGCAATTTTTTTTCTTTCCAGATACTTCGACCGTTCGGAAAGAATTTGGCCTTTCTGAGGTGCAAAAATCAAGTATTTCATCCTGCCTGGGCTTGCCAAAACCGAAGCCAGGAGCAATTCTTGCACGTTTAAGAAACAAATGACTGATTTTTCAAGAAAGTGGTCCCGGTCATGAAGAACAAGAGCGTCAGTCGGGTTCTCCAGTTCATGGAACTGGCAATTTGCCTGCTGCTGCTGCTCTTAAGTGCTGTAAATCGTATCTATGGGTGTTGAGTATTCATTTTTTCAGCGCAAAATGTCATCTCCGACTGAAGGCATAGAAAGTATCGTACCCAAGAACCTCATCCAAGTTGTCACTTCAAACTGTGACCCCAATGACCCTTTTTGGCCTCCTATTGGAGGCCAAAAAGGCCTCATTTCTCCTACATTAGAAGATTTTGGTCAAACGTTTTTCGCTTTTCTAATCAAGAGGTACAACTCCAAATTCTGATTATGAAGTAAAACCAATGCCTTACGAAGTCACTTCGCCAATATGAGAGCTCACAGCCCTTGAAAACTGTTCATCCCGTGTTATCCATGCAGAACCCGCTTGGATGAACAGGACTTATCCAAGGTCTACTGCATTTTCATTTCATTTTTTTTTATTTATTTATACCGTGTGATTCCTAGTAATGCCAGGCGCTGCGGATTTACGGAGTGAGCATTGTTTGGCTTGACTCTGCGCTCCCTACTTTAAATGAATCTGCCAGCTGTAGCGCATAGTTTAGCCTGGAAGACGACATGGACAGAAAATAGAGACCCTTGTGCTGTAAAATGTGATTGTAAAACGTTTGTGGCAAGCCTCAACTTTATGTGCCAATTTGGAGCACTTTTAAAAGCACCACCTGCAGGTGAGTTGGGACTTGAGCAATCGTTGGTTTTGCACCTAGTAAAAGTATTTGCACTCATAAGAAACGAAAATGAGTGGGAGGCGGAGATTGAAAACTTCCCTTCGTAAGTTGATTGATCTTCCTTTTGTCATTTTCTTAAAGAAGTATTACTTAAAGACATTTTTGTCAGCAGAACTGTTTCATTTTAGGGGTATTATTCAGGCTCTCCTTTGAGAGCTACATAAGTCTGGGAGGTCATAAGCAAAGAAGCCTTTGGCAGAGCAGCGGATTCGTCTTCCCATCTCGCAACACCATCCACTTCACTGAAGCAAGAACAGTTAGCCAACTGTGGTTTCTTCAGCAAGTGCAAGTACTTTTCTACTTAGAGCCCTGTCACGGATCTTGTGCTTAACAAATTTCATTTTCCATTGATGAAAAAAGGACTCACTTTCATGCACTTCTGGTGAAGCTCTGCATTGGTTCATTATGAAGCTACATCATACCCATTCTGTAGATCTCAGCTATGCTTAGAGCTTCCCTTTGTGCACAGATGATAGAGAAAATGATAAGGTAAAATTCTGAAAAATCCCTAGAGAAAATTGGCAAGGTTGACCACTTCGGTAACAGTGATTTTTGTCAAATTTGAGACCAGGAAGAAGAGGAAGATGAGTGATGATGATCCCTTTAACTAATAAAGTTCATCCTCGAAGGTCCCACCCTTTCTACTGTCCCCTTTTGTAATTTTCCTCTACCAAACGTGCATCAAGGCAACTTTGTGCTCCCACTGGTAATGTGTGGGTGCGTGGGTGGGTGCGCAAGCGTTCGTGTTGTGTGTGGACATACCGCACACAGTACATGTGGGCAACTTTTGGGGCCATGCAGGAGAAGCAAAGGCATTGAATGCGATATTAAAGCTTTTGCATCCTTTACTCCGTCCACTTTTACACTCATACATGATGAAGCAATGTTACTCTCATAATAGTAAATTTTCCGATTCGGGATTTACTCTATCCGGAGTACACGGTATGTACGTTGCACTCTAATGTACATTAAGGGTGTGTGTGTGTGTGTGTGTCCTATTTGGGTGACGTTGCAGAATCAACCCATCTCGCACACCAAGAGTTGCCAATGGCATCCGCAAGTCTGGGTACATCAAAAAACTTCAGATCATGGCATTAAAAATGACTCTGGCCTCATGAAGTTGCTAGCGAGAACTGCATGCATCCTGAGCTCTATACGTGTCTTATGCTTGCTATGAAGCTCTGAAGAAAAAGCCATGATTAGTATTGCCGAAAGGCCTTCTAGTGTTGGACATTTTAGTACATTAGCATTTTTCTCATTTATAGATCATAAGTAAACATTTTGACTTATTTTTGACTTTATTTATCTACATTTTTGACTTTATTTATCACACCTTTTTTCCCCACCCTCTCTGCTGGTCAAGGACGCCCTGAACTGCCATATGGTGTCAATTCAAGCAAAATGTCCTTCGTTGTATTCATTCTTTGGGAATGTTCTTTCCGGGCTCTGAAGTGTTCAAGACTTTTTCATGCCTAAAACCTATCTGGACTTTGTCATAATGTCTGACACCAGCCTCTAAAAATTTTGTGAGTGGCGAGGTGTGTGTTGCAAGGTGGCAACGGAGATGTCTTGGCATGGTTGATAAAATCCTCACTGGAATAAGATGCCACACGAGTGACTTTTGTTTTAAGTCAAGTGATGAAAATGCTTCTCCCAGGTTCTTCCGCAAGTCTTACATGTTCCTGAATGAGTGAGTGACCATCTGTGAGCCAGGTCTTCCCTTTCATCAAGACAATTGATGTTCCCTAGCCCTTGCTGCTCCAACCATCTCTATCGCTGAGCCAACCTTGTGTCTGCCAAGATTATTGTTCTCATTTGCCAACCCCAGGTCTTGAATCAATGAGCTCGCCATGCCAGCACCGGTTCTTACACTTCTTCTTTCATATCTTTGCGTGATAACTCTTGAGTTTAAGGAATCCTTCCGATGTCGAGTTTCAGTTGAAGATGGATGAGAGCTCTGGCAGTGCGTCAGGAAAATCAACATTTTTGGCCTCCCATGACATTTTGAGGAAGCTTCTGTTTCTTTTCATACCCTTCCTGTCATCCATAGCCTTTCCCTTTCTCTCCTCTTCTGCTCTTTTCCTAGCTCCCCATCTTCAACAGTTCCTGTTCTGACTTTATTAACCCAACCAATGAACCCTTTTCATCCAGTCAACTGATTCCTGAAGAAGAGCAAAAAGGAATTTTTGCCTCCTGGGGTCAAGTACAAGCTCTTGGATCAAAGGTGGTATTACAGTTCGAAAAGCAGGAGCAGAGGGCAATTGAGGAGTGTCAATCTTCTTTATTCTACAATCCATCCAAGGTCTTCGCTTCTGCTTTGTAGCCCATTCAAAGTTCGAAGGAAGCAACATTGTGAATCTTCTGTACATGGAATGTGGGGAATACTAGATTTCCCCAGATATCTGAGATCTCTTTTGTCATCTGTTTTATAATGTGTTTCTTGATTTTTAAATTTTCTTTGTTGAAGGAGGAGCAACCAGGTGTCTGAAGAGGTTGATTAAGTCTAGGTTACGTGGCAGCATGTCTTGGGGGATTGGCTGACCCAACAGAAAGCTCATGAAGGTGATGATGATGAGTTTCTTGTTCCTGATTTGGAGACCTATGCTGATAGGCTGTCAATCTGCTACCTCGCTGATTGGCGGTGCAATATTTTGCTGCTGCTGGTTGCTCGCTAATGTTCACTGACCCCTCACTACTGGCAGCACCGGAGAATCCAGTGGTGGATGGATCAGCTAGGAACTTGGTCTGACTTTCCTCCTATAGGAGTTCAGAGTGTCCCCCATCGATCCGAATTCTCAACTATGAGGAACTTCATCCACGGTTGGTTTTGTATGTCGTTGTTGACTCCAGTTTTAGCTAACTAAGGCACTAGAGAGGAACAAGCTTTCCTGTGGCTAGATTTAGACCGGTGCATGTGCCAGCTACAGAAAAACCACTGCTGGAGTTCATATGATGGTGTTTCTTTGTCATTCATCATTTACGATTTGAATCAATCTATAAACATAGTCAAAAACTTCGAATATTGAAATCAGAAAAGATTCATTAACAAAAAAGAAAGGCTTTTTGAACAATATTAAACATTTTTTTCGTTGACATCTCACACAAACATAAGACACTGCACAGGTCAGAATGTACACCACGCACACCAGCAACTTCATGAGGCCACAGTCATTTTTTGAACGCAATGATCCAAAATTTTATTTATTTACCCACGCTTGCGGATGCCACCGGCAACTCATGGTGAGCGAGATGGGTCGAATCTAGAATGTCACCCGAATATGGACCCTCTAGAGTCCACGTATCAAGCAGTGATACTGTTAGTGCGTATGGCCCCTTCCTTTTTTTTAAAAAAGCTTTGCTTTTCCCTCACTCACTCACTCACTCCCTCATTCGCAGCCTGCTGCATCCTGGAGGCGTGTGAGCCAACAAAAAATTTACCTGGTGCCTGCTGATGCCTCCCTGGTGGCTGGGCAGATATCCTGGCTGGCGGCCGCTGCCGCTATTGGTCGCCGAGATACTCTGCTTCTTGAACAGGATGGCCGCGTATTCGATCAGAGAACCTAAGACATGCCGATTTTTGTTCGTTTTTGCTCGCAGTGTCGGGAAAGTTCTATCAGGTGCAGTGAATTCAATAGAGGTTACTTTTGCATTAGATTCTAGAGGTCTTGGGGATTTTTCTTTCTTAGAAAAAAGTAGTCAGGGAGTGGAGACAACAGCGTTCTTTCATCATGGAAACTCCTCTATTGAGAGCTTTTGAATGCATTCGAAACTTGTTTAATGCAAAAGGAAAGTCACATGATTTTTAGCTCACCAAAGACGAAGAGGATGCACGCCAACATCCACACCTCAATGGCCGTGAGTCCTTCTGCCTTGGGCGAGTTGGTGGTGATGTTGTTGAAGATGTTGATCAGCACTAGGAACAGCGTGATAAGCAGGGCCATGCGACCTGGCGTAGAAGGAAGGAAAACACGAGCGTGTGAGTGTCAAATAAGTGATAGGCAAACATTCTCCCGTTCATTACCTGGCACAATGTCTGGCGGGATGAGGAAAGAGATCCAGGAGACCACGACGAAGAGACCGGAAGGCAAATAGTAGGTGATGATGTAGGACATCACGTGACGTCGGAGGTTCTACAATTTTAGACCCAGAAGTTAAGCCCAAAACCAAGACTGATTTCACACCACATAGCCGCAGAGATATTGCGTGTGGACAGTATGCAACATGGAAAATTAAGCCTCCTAAGTAAGCTAGATTTATCTTAAAGACTGTCCCTAATCTTTATAGCAGTGTATCCTCTAATGGCCTAATCTTGTTGTGCCCTTTCTGCTATCATAAATGGCTGGAGAGCTAGAAGGAAGAAAAGTTGACTTTCAGGTTCATCTCGGTCTAGCTTTGAGAGCATGAAGGAAATACATCTCACCATCTGGAATCCTGCCAAGGAGTAGTTGCCCAGGGGCCCGGCCAAGAAGATCTTGTCGTGGTCCTTGAGCTGGAGGATCTGGATGTTGTAGTCGAGGACTATCGACTGCTTCTGAATAAAGGTCAGGTGGGATACTCGGAATAACATTCGGTTCATGTCATACGAGTACGAGCCAACCTGTGAGCAAAAGAAGACCTTTCTTATCTGCCTCAGAACGCTATAAAATTTTGTGTGAGTCAAGCAAGAGCAGACTTATTTGGCGCACATCTACGCACATCAAGTGCTTGCGCCGCTTTCGTGGCTCATGCGATACCTGCATACGGAAGTGACCAGTTTTCGAGGAAAGATGACGGCGTTTTTGTCTGGCCCAGACACTAGAGTCTAGTAAGTGACTTGCACGGAAATCAAGAACTTCTCATAAAGATGACACACAAATGATGACTTTTCTTCGACCAACAGGTAGAACGTCACTGAATTTGTCCACCTCCTCAATGGACTTTTCAGCTGCACTGACTGAAAAGTTGGACTTTACCTTCAACACCCTGTGTGCCCAGTGTTGAGGAGGGAGATACGCAATTTGGTCCTTCATCTTGCAAGTTGCAAATCTCCTCAGCTCACCCTGTGCAGTATGTCTGCATGGTGAGGACTTGTGCCCAAATCCATGCCAATACAGTGCTACCACAAACATATCGTACGTGTCATAAAGATCGACTGACTGATGGTAGCTCCTTCCTCCCCCTCAACCAATACAGCACAAAAAAGAGGCAGGCAGCAGCGTCATGACCACGCACATACATACACATGTATGAGCACACCTACAAAATCAGATGAAAAATGAATGGAGGGAAAAAACAACCTCTCTCTCCAAATGAGCCCCCTCCTTGAAATGGCCTCGAGGGGCCTCGGGCATTAACGGGAAGAAAAGCAAGATTACTTTTACGTGGGAAAAGCCTCCAAAGCCCCCAGATGGATGAGACGAGAGAGAAAGATTCCAAATCTCCAATAAAAAGAAAGGAGCTGAGAACAGAGGTCACTGCAGCATATGCTAAATAATGTGCCATTGCTCCTTCAAAAGAAGTGCCAGCTTTCTTGGCGCCTGAGACAGCTGCTGTTTGTGTCGTGCAGCAACGTCCAAAAGTAGCCGTCAACAGTTTAGTGATGATTCGTGGCAGGTCGACTTTCACCCCTTGCTTTGAGTCTGAGTGATGAGGAAACAAAGAAAGCTTCCGCAAGACCGCAAACGCCAGTGAATTCAGACATGCCGAGTGACAAATGATGATCTCAGTGACAAATAGATATGGTATACTAGTAAACAGATCCATTCGTTTCCCCTTATTAACTCATTACCCTCTGTGTAATGAATGACTCACTTTCAATGTGTAGTCATTACCCCGAGCCGCGTTTGGGAGAGAGAAAGGAGCAACAGTGCTTTTAAAGGTTAGATGAAACATCAAACGTTACAATAGAATGATTGATCATTCTTGATCGTAGATATCTTCTGTGAACAGTTTGTTTTTATTTGCCAAGCAATCAGGGCTTTTGAGGGTAAATATATTGCCAACGCCTGTAAGATTTTCAAGATTGGTGCCAGTCAAGAAGACGACAGCGTGTCAACGTGTCAACGTTCAGTTATTAGTACCAACTCTTATTGAACCCATCCACCTGGTTCGGGCAATACCATGAGACATCTCAAGAAGTAGCTTATTTTTTGTTAGAGAACTTAGTTTTTTCATTTTCAGTCTCACGTGGTCAAGTGCATCGAGGGAGGGAAGGAAGAGAGGAAGACAAAGTCAATTCTCTCCTTTGCAATCAGCAATTTTCTTTTGTTGTGCAAACTTGGACTGGCCTTTTTTGCCTTTTTTTCTCCTCTGAACATGACATTTTTTCATCTTCTGGACATTTCAGAGTTGCCATTATTACTAACCTAATAGGCAAATCAGGGTCGGTCGTGCCTAGAGAAAAAAAGCGCACAAAGAACGACAGTTAAAGTGCGGTTCAAAGAGGCACATCAACAGCCTCTGAAGGACAAACACACGAATAGCAAGAGCTCACTCAAGCTATACAATGCTGTCCGCTTATGAGGTATCGGGTGCAACGTTTCTCTGCGTATTAGATCAATAATGCACAGTCCCGGTTCAAATGCGTGCCTTCTCAGTAATTTCCTCCGCTTTCAAGGTCACCTCCCTCCCCCCGAAGCAAATAAAGATGTTGAGTTCCCGACTTGACTTTAAATTTTTCAAATTATTCATCAGTTTGAAGAGACAGTAATCAAGGCTTTAAGTTGGACTCTAAATCAGTGCATGATGCATAAGTTCTTTTGAGAACCAACAACTGATCTTACAAGTATCATCATAATGTGGCCTTGCTCACTCGTCTTTGGACCTGGTGTGACCTTCTTGGGATATAAAGTCTCTCCGCTCGTAAGGCCCAAACTGCGTCGTCCCGAGACTGACCTCATACGCGGAGAGCACTGCAACCCCGAAGAAGCGCTCCGGTTAGACGTGTGAGCCACCAAAATGAGTGACTTGCAAATCGGAGGGACGATAGGGGAAAAACGGGGGTGGAGGAAGAGTCGTTTCCTGCGCCTTCCATATCCGACTCCCACAGAAGAAGACCCAACTGCGTGCGAGTTTCTTTTGCCTCACACTGCGCAGTGGACAATTTCTTAAGTGACCCTGCGACAAAAGATGGGGAGTCATTGCAGGAAAGCACTTGGGAGTGTCGGGTATTGTATGAGCCATAAAAACCGAGCAAAACGGCACGTTACATCTTTGTCACTTTGGCTCGAAATCACGGCGGGCTGCGTCGATGACGATGATACTTAGACCAAACTGTGCAGTGCACGCAGTGCTCGTTGCTGTTGTTGCTTTTTTCGTCCCTCACCTCGCTACTTTGGTACGCAGAGTACCACTACGGTATTACTGTTAATGTTTGCGTAATCGTTGGAAAAACAAAAGTTTATTGCATAACCGCATTTTTTCGGGTTTGGCCGGCCCGATCAGCTGCACCCACCCACACCCTTCTAAAATTAAACTGAGCAAGGAGTCACTAACTTTTGTCTAGAATATTACTACTGTTTAGATATTGACAAAAGAGGAGGAGGAGGAGGAAGCCTGAATGAAGCACAAACATACAAAGTGGAGTATTGAGCCAGCATTTGACGTGGAGTAGAATATTTACATACTTAAGCGGAGTTTTGGCTTTTTATTTATAGCCTGGGCTTCATTATCATTACACAAATCCATAAAAAGTTATGGAAAAGTCAGTCCAGAAATGAGCTTTTTGATGGATTGCTGGTTCACAGAAAAAAAGCCTTTTTTGTGTGTCACAATCTCTATTGGAGGAGAAGGAGGAGGAGGAGGAGGTGGCCTCATATGGGCCTTTTCAGGAGTGGACAGCAGAGCAAATGGATCGAGTTCTTTCACAAAAAGATGTGAATTCACTTCGAAGTGAATGAATTTATTGTCAAAGTCACTCAACCGGATTGTAATTTAGCTTTCTCGAGGGCTTTTCTGCAGATCTCACTCACTCACTTGCTCACTTACTCGCTCAACTCACCTACTCACTGGCTCACTCGCTCTTTCTCTCTCCGGGTGGGCTGTGAGTGCAACGCAAAGTGTGCCACGAGCAAAAAATGACTCAATTTCCTGTTGCTTTTCACACTTCTTCCCTATTTGTGAATTCTTTTCAGAAAAGTCTGCTCAATGTTTTCGCACACTCATGATGTCTCTTTTCTTTCTCCGTATCTCTCAGCTTTTATGCTGACATGCACAAAAGTAAAGCTCCAACGCCGTCCTTTTAATTTCAGCATCATTACGGCTATTCATAAGTTTCTTACCTGGAATTTGCACACCTGAGTGTCCAGTGGAAAGGAGTCGAAGAGCATGGGACAGATGAAGGTGATGTGCGTGGCTTGGCTGAAAGAGGAAAGGTGGAGAAGCAAAGTTAAACTTCTGCCGTGGCTACAGTTGAACCAGCTTTGCTACAAGACTTTTCTCGGCCCTCCCCACCCACCTCGATGCATAAAACAAATTGCAACGTGAGTTCCCCCGAAAAATTTAGGACAAAGATTGAAACTTTCTCTCGACATTTTATTTCACGCATGTCACACACATATCAAGAAAAAAGAGAAAATTTCCTATTCTTATCCTCTTTCTTTGTTTACTTCACTCTCTGGGTGTGGATAAGAGAGGGGCAACAAGCATAACTGAAAAAAAATCAGCTACAACCAGTAATTCTCATTCTTTCTCTGACACCAGACTGACTTTCATTATAGTACTTTCTAATGCATGAGGAACTTTCCAACCCAGGTGGGACTGTGCTTCAGTACATGAACTCAAGCAGGGAAGAATGAAATGACTGGAAAGTTGAGAAGTTGTGAGACACTTCAAAGGTGAGATGTTCATAGTACGAGGATCTTGCAGCAACACCGTATGGGCCGCAAATGAACTTTAACTGCCGCCAGATTCACCCAGAAAGCGATTCCCTCCGACCCAAGCTTGGCTGTGGCAGCGCCGCCAAAGTCATCAAACTTCCAATTCTCATCAACTTTTAAGGCACACATTTCTAGGGTCAGACAAACATGGGATTTCGTCCCAAACTCCAAATGTATAAACTAGTACTGAATTAAATCCATTAATATCATAAGGGGACCTGCAGTGGTGTCAGCAGTCCTTGACAACTAAACACATTTCTGGGGCTCGACTCGTTTCCTTCGAATATTATTTAGTGAGGCTTTCGGATACGCACTCAAGTACTTGTGATGAAAATGGTAAAAAAAATACATCATCATAATATTTTTTGAAAAACAAATAGACCCGCAATAATTTCAAACTTTCCCCAACGCCGAATCAAAATTATCTACGGGGTAGCTCAATACATCACGCGCTTCCAGCAATGACAAAACGTGTTCTACTGAAGCAAGACCAACTTCAGCAAAAGTGCCACATAACTGAAGCTGAACTGCACGTTTTACCGACAGTGCAAAAATCAGTTAGAGTCATAGCCAACGAAGAAGGTGAGTGACGAGTAGAGACTCAAAACCTTACCCGTGCGAGCTCGTTAATGCATGTTATTTAAACAATGCTGTTTAAAAGTCTTCTTTTAAGACGTCAGCGCGGGGCAGCTGCCTCATGTTTGTGCTATTTTATGCTCTGCACTTACTTTTCTAGCTAGTCAGAGTGCAGCTGATTCTCCTTCATGAGTTCCAGCCTCTTCCATTGGCAATGGTCAATGTGGAATTGTTCTTTCACTTCTGGTCACCACTAAAGCTACTCTCACTCAAAAGTGTCTCAATAGTCTCATAAGAAAGAAAAACTCGCTTTCCGTCCATGTCAATATCACTTTATATGATGCTCCAATAACGGAGCTAAGCATCGTTCCCTAAGGAAAGCCAAATCTGGGCTGCACGGGGCAAAATGCGGGGCTTTTTAGACATGTTTAACCTCTGCCGACGCTCCAAAGTTTACTAGGAGAAGAAAAATGTAGGCATTTCATTGGATTTGAGGGCGTGCATACTTTTTAAAATATTCCCTCCCCCCCCCCTTCACACACAAAACGTTGCTTGAGCTAATGTTCGTCTGCGGTATTATCTGTTTTTAACAACAAGAGTTTCTCGCTATGCACAATACTTACACCCTGCACCACAAGGAAACATTGTCAGAAGGCAATATTTTCAAGATGTCGCTAAATAATATAACACACTTTTTTCTATTGCGCATTTTTGCACGCTGAGCACTTCTCTTACGTACAGTTTGTCTCAGCTAAGCTGGTCTTTTAGGGACATTCAGCTGATGTATGGCATAGAAGCTTAAAAGTTTGTGACGAAAAGCTACAAATCATGGCGGCCAAAAATGTCTTCCCCGTTTCGGGTCAACCCAGCTTTGTGTAAGTGCGTACAAGTTGGACGACGTCTATAAGGAAAACGTCTTCATCCAATTCACCCCCTGCTGTCTGTCACGATCCATCCACGCTGCTTCTTTCAAAAAGAGGGATGTTGCTACGTCCAGAACTTGGAACAGAACCTCTTTCCTATCACAAATCGGTGCTCAGGCATGCAAATACCGAGGGAGACGCAGCACAACCGAGACACCCTGTACAACGTCGCCCATCGATAAAGCTCCTTACATCAGGTGCCCCTTGTATGGTAACTGTACATATTATGTAAGGCCTGGGCTGCGCTCGACACCAAAGAGAAGAGCAACCTTACATTGACTGTGCGCAATGAGGGGGGAGAACTCTCTTTCGTTCTATTCCTTCTTTCCTTCTTTCTTTCTTTCTTTCTTTCTTTCTTTTTTTCTTTCTTTCTTTCTTTCCTTCTCGCTTTCTCTCTCTGTCTCTCTGTACTCTGCCAGACCCAAAAGCTGCTGTTCTCACTCAACACGCAGGAAGATGGGGAGGAGGACGACGACGACGAAGAGGCGGAGGAGGATGTGGAGGGAGCCAAATTGGTTTTGTCTGGTCGAGACAGTTCATCAATACCCACGAGTCTCACTTTTTTTGCGTTGCTTTTTGATGATGAGAGAAACAGTCCGCAAAAGTCCAATAATGCCCGGGGTTCTCCTAATTGCACCTTCCACTCTTAAGGAGCCGTTGACAAGAAGAAAAACCCCAAGCCGAAGACACGAATGAAGACCCTGGGCTCGAGCCTCGTGACTCTGCGTGAACTTTGGCGAGGGAAATTTCCCCCAGTGCAACCGGTCCCTCTGGGGCGCCTCGTGCAGCTGCAGCCAGAGGTTATTAATTTTGGGAGCGAGAAAGAGGAGAAATGGAGAAGCCTCCAGTTAAGGAAAGTTTCTTCAAGAAATGTCTTTTCTTCTTTCTCTTTTTCCTGGGTTCTCAGTGAAGTCTGGAGAGAGCGTTGTCAATAGACCTATCACGGGTAGCTTTTTTGCCATAAGGTCAAGCAACCTTTTGTAACACACGAAATGCAGTCTTCTTAGTGTGGCGCTGTCGCCGCCGCCGCCGCCGCTGCTTCCGAAGTAGTTTGAGGAAACAATTTGGTGTGCGCATTAGACCGTGATCAACCGCTTTCTCGCCCTTTTTTGTCTGCTCTGTGAGCCATAGAAGACGAGCAGAGTCTGCCTTCAGCGGCCAGAAGTTTTGAGCCTCGCACGGTATGACGAGCAGCATACGCGGAGTTCCTGCTGCCTTCATCACCTTGGACATTACGTAGTAAAGTAAAAAACTTTATGCTTCCCTCCCTCCCTCCCCCCCCACTTCATACGTAAGAAATCTGGGAAAGCCTTAATGGCGTCGATTCCCTTCACTCTCAGACATTTACACAGGGGACCACCAGTCCAGTTCAGTCCAGCCTCTTCAGCACGAGGGTGTAACAAACACTGAGTCCTCCAACGGCTTGAGAAGATTTTATGAGCGGAGTAAAAGTTTATTAGACGAGCCAGTATATGGGGATTCGGGCTGGTGTCACTTTTATCAGGTAGAAATTATATATTTTTTTCCCGGACAAAACCGTTGTCGTTGGCACCCAACCATCGCCTATGCCAAGCACCAGACAAATGTTTCCATTTTACCATTCCTGAAGGTGCCGTTGCACAATGCATAATTTTCCAGATTTGCATATGAAACTTTTCACCGTTTATTTTGCAGCCACAGGAAGTGGCAGTGTTGCGATCATTCTTGTGTCACCATGCAAGCAACCCTTCCAAGGGCCAGAGTGCATAGTGCAACAGTGACTTCCACTCGCTCTGTAGATATTCTTATATCTATATGATACAAAGTCACTCCTACGCACTATGAAAGTCACTGCTGAGCAAGGAAAGTTAGTAAGTCCTTCTTTGTGACTCACATGGTTAAAGAAGTCAACCTCAGTTCTGCTAGCGGGCTAAATGCGTATCAAATGTAGGCTCAACGTGATGAGAAGAGCAATTCAGAAATTAATGTCTCTACCAAACGCTTGTAATCATGTTAACAGCAATTTTTTTTGCAAAAAAGGATGTCCCAGTGGGTGGAGAAAAAAGGAGCCAGTTTGACCGGTCCTGCACAAGCGCTTTCTCTCACTAATGGATTGGCACGATCCTTCACAAAGAAAGAGAAACTCGGTCAGACACATCAAACACAAAAAAACAGTCAGAGTGTTTGGAAAATAGATTTTTCTTAGAGCCACTGCACGCCCGCCCGGAGCAGTTCCTGTCAGTCAGCGCCGGTTAGGAATGTTCTGGGTTGCCAGAAATGTCGAGGGAACTTTTCTTAGGCTCTTATAGTTTACCTAGATTAGCCCGGATCACCTAGATTGGGCCTAGTCTGAGCTGGTTCGGCGAGATCAGTCAGACCTAAGAATGTTCAGAGCTGCCAGAAGTGTCGCCGAAAGGCCGCAGGAATGACCTTCATCGCAGTCAAGTGTTCAAAGTGGCAGGTCTGGATAATCAGACGTCAGGCTGAAACAGTTATTGATTGCAGCTCCTTCTACTTAGGGCCAAGTGTACGTCATGGTCAACATTGAAAATTCTGTTTGCCTTTCAATGGTACTGCACTGATGAGACACATATTTTTATATGACAGACTAGGGCCAAAAGAACCTCCTTTAATCTTCAAAATTCGTGTCCAAAAAGTGCACAACTGAGTGAAGTTTCCTCCCCTTCTTGGCCTTTTTTTTACCACATTTGGCATTGTTAAGATGAGAAAAAGTCATCTCACTCGCAAAATTTTACACTTCATATTAAATTAAAGCCCTGTTCTCATCAAATTTGGCCTGGACTTTTCAAGCAGTTTTTGCTCTTTAATAAAATGAATGACTGAATGTGCAAGAAGTCTTGGTTCCTACTTTACATTGGACTCCGAACAAACCCTGCTGAGACAGATCCTCTGAATGAGGAATATCACTGAAAGTTAAGTTGGTGGCCGACTTTTTCTCTAAAAGGAACAATCACACAAAGAAATTCTCAGTTAAAGGCGATCAACGATGGATGGCATCTTAAATGGGATCGAGGAGGGCAAATCCATGGTGAGAAAGCCTCGCAAAACGTCTCAAAATGGACAGGACAAAGACCTGAAAGGTTCTGTCAGAGGTCTGCGAGCCAAGATTCGTCGTGCAAATCGTCGAGGCGTCGAATGCCTTCGCAAGCGACACCCAAAGCTTGTGCAATCCCACTTTGACTCATGTACGTATAAAAGTTTGAAGTGCAGTTGCCACCGGATATGATGAGGCCATCGGGACCGCGCAAAAATGTCACTATATCCGGTGAATTTTATGTGCTGTACTAAAAAATGGGGACCTGGAAATTTTGTCGCTATAAGCGGAAAGTCACTATATCCGGCGGCCACTGCAGCGGGACGCGAGTGTTCCAGAAAACACATGCAGGTAATGTGTGTTATATAACGTTGCGTACACTGTGTGAGCAGAGTGGCGAGATATGATCTTTTGGTTCTGGTGGGTGAGCAGCACCGGATGACAGGGCCTTCATGACATGAGGACCTTGGACCTGTCTGCGGATACTGGTTAGTCTTGAAGGCTGTCCCAAATTGAGCAAATCTTGCAGGCGAACTTCTCACATACTCGGGGGGGCCCACCTGAAATTGTACACCCAGACCAAGAATCAATACAGAAGTCAGATCAAGCTGACGCCATAAGTAACAAACAGTGGTGTCGATTTATACTTACAGGTTTCATCTATCAATTGTAACACTTGCAATCGTCCAAAGCCTCTTCACAACCGTACAATGTCGACTGACAGTCACACTGCAGTGTACTATTCGATGTGGACCTCGGTTCACCTCGGAGGTCAAACCTCTGCCACTTCTCTTGGACAAGTTAGCTTTGGATGTCAGTTGCACGCCTGCAGTTGACCCCTAGGACTGCACGTTTAGCGCACTGAAATGGCTGCACGTGCACAATTAAGCCAGCATTGACAAATTTCAGCGATGAAGATCGAGAGCTGTTGAATTCTCGCTGCATTTGGGACACAATGTCATCATATAGCAAGAGTTTAAAGGCAATCTGTATCTACGCGGTACAGTATTCAACTAAAGAGTGGCAACTTTGCTGCGCCCTCATCACACACGCATAGAAAGAGAAATACTAAAGGAACTCTGAGGAAGGCAAACGGGTATTCAAACCTCAAGTAATTGGATGATTTTCTAATCATTCTGGAGAACTGTAATGCCTTCAGGACATATCACGGTACTGTATTCTGTCTAACAAGCTCGAAATTTGGGTTTTCATCTCATTGCATTGTATTGCCTGCATTGTGCCTGCATTGCAAGCACGTGGCAGATTATCGGTAGCATAAACAATGCTAAAATTACCACCCCCAGTATGAATTGCATCAGAATTCACCCAAAGCCGACGATTTCAAGATTCGTCTGCTTCTTGAGTGTCTCTATGGTAAAGAGTTGAAGTTGCTGACGTCAGGGTGACGACATTTCTTGCTCTGCCTGATTTTGTCACAGCCCAGTTTGTTGAAGAACTCCACGTTGCGATAATTTTGCCTCTGGCCAGCGACGTTATGAATTAGTGTGCCAATACCAAGTGTCTCTTCCCTGCTGTGGCGCAAATGGGTGGTGGAGTTGCGACGCACTCACCCAGACTCTCCACTCCTTCATGCAAGGGCCTTTGAAAAGACTAAATAAACCCCCTTATGAGCGTATGTTTGGCTTACGTCTGGTCAGAGAGGATGTCCGTAATCTTATACATATAAAAAGCGCGAGGTCTGTAGGTACGTCTGTCTGAGGACCTGTCTGTCATTTTATGGGCGCTCCAACTGTTGCCCCAATCGTCACCAGACTCGGTCAGCAGACACTACTTTTCACGCACTGTCTGTCCAATGGGGGGCTTAGATATGCATTTCGAGGCTGAAATGGAGGTCCAAAGCTGCATCTACTGCATGTTTTCTGCATGAGTCATAGATAGCTACTCCCCATGGGGAATATAAGTCACATAACTTAGTTGTGCAGTATAAGTAGCGACCTGTGGTGAGAAGAGGAGAGAGAGAAGAGAGAAAGAGTTGCGACGCTTTGACGTCATAACCTTAGTGCGAAAATTACTTCAAGTATTACAGTTGGCAACCCTGGACAGGAGAGGGGGTTGACCGACGAGAGATGTGTGAGGCACGTGCAAAGATCAGGCAGTTTCAAAAGTGAAAACAAAATGTGTCGGGGCGCAGATCGTATAGACGACATGAAGTGCTTGTCCAGTGTGAAGCACGTGATCCACGTGGAGCCCGTGGACAGCGCGAAGTGCTGGGACAGTGCAAAGCGCTTCGACGTGGGATCAGACAGAAAGCACACAAAGCCGGGTGCAGCTTCGGCGCGTAGTCCATACGTACGCACATGTTCTTGGTCAGGTGACCACAGTTAAAATGACCCGGATTGGCCTTCTTCTTTGAGGGGCTCATGATTAGGCCATTCATCACTGGTGCACTCGGATACTGACTACAATGAACGGATCTGCATGCGTTATGAGGCAGATTCACGTCTCGTAGCCTCAACACAGAAAGCTCGCAGGGAGGCAATACAGAGGGGAACAAAAAACAACACCTGCCATCTTAAGCTTTTACTACCGAAACCATTTCCTTCTTTTTATTATTAAAAAAGCTCCCTTTTCAGTGGGGTTCACCTGTAGTAGATTTCCTTCTTATTGTTGATCCACAGCCCTGCCAACTTTGAAAGGACGTCGATGACCTTGAACGTCTTCAGGTTGTAGATGAAGATGTTGGGCACCCACAGGTCGTGTATCAACTCTAGGTTCACTGGAAAAAAAACAGTAAGAAAGTTATGATGGAAAGAATCCCTGACATCAACACTTGAATTTGTATGCGTCAGAAATATGGATGCGATGTCAGCATTCGTCGAAAAGTACAGTTCTGTCAAGCTCAATTGTGGCTGATATAAAGACATTCTTTTGTTGTTTGTTGGCTGCACATTTTTCTCCCAATGGTATCTCTTCAATAATAAATAAAAAAGCTGTATCAGACATTTCTTCCTGTCCGTGCGCATCTCCTGCTTGCTTTGGGCTCGACGCGGCCCGGCCCGGCTCGGTGGCCCGGCCCGATGTTGAGGTAGGCCTGGCCTGGGCTGAATGTCGATGTGGGGGTCAGACCCTATTAACATTGAGTGCAGCCAAGAACCCCCCCCCCTTCCCCCCGCCACACACACATGCACACGCCGACTCAAGCTAGGCTTTGTCAGTAAACCCAGTCAGTTTGGGTTGACTGACCAGGCATGATGGTCGGGGTGGGTGATGGTGGCGGCTTACCCCTCACCTCACCTCCCCCCCCCCCCGTGAGTGCCTGCAAATAGTAACCTGAACGGCACCCTCAAGGAGGTGAGTCTAACTCGGAAGGATTCCCTGGCTGCTCTTCAGTCAATAACAGGGCTCATGGGGGGCTCCGGCATCGATGACCCCGACGGCAACTGCAACTCCAACGGAAACGTCGGGACGGGTGTGCTTGATGGGGATATTCCTGCTGCTTGGGCACGCAAGCACGTAATAAATAAGTGGAGTGCGAGATAGAAAAGTGTAACCCATATATTATCACTGCAGTGGAAGCATCCAAAGGGAGCTTTTTCCCATATAATAATAATATTGCTGGGGGATTTTTTTATCCCTTGTTCCCCACAGGCCTTCCTCTTCCTTTTCTTGTTTACTCTTCTGTGCATGCAAGATCAGAACGCACAAAGAAGAGACTTTATCTAGGGCTTACGGGTGCACTTTATCTGGGGTGGGGAGAAGAAAGGCCGCATTATTAGGCTGCTATGGACGGGGGTGAGCTGAGGCCGGAGAAGCTACACCTTTAAAGGAAAAAAAAGCACTTGGAAAGACGACAGAGAGCACTTTTGCTCCTAAATTCAGATAAATAGTTATTGACTTGGGCTGTTTTCAAAGATTCACTCAGCTGTGCTACATTTACAGTTTCAAAAGCCAAACATGAGCCCATTCAGACGACCCCAAAAGCTTTTGTGTAGCAAACAACTTTTTTCTTTCTTTCTACCCAAGAAGAAAGAGAACCCTAAAGTGTGAAAGTGTGAACAAAGTACAAACATATTGCCAATTAACACTTGGCCAACAATAGTTTCTCCCTGACAAAAGCTGCCTCAAGAAGGCGATCCGGAGACTCTGAGCATCTCGGTGAAGACTTTTGGGTTCGTCCAGAGAGCCCCTGATGGGTCTGAGTAGGTTTTTTTTATCATCAATTGAGCTGTACATTCATTGTGTCGCTCTCCTTTCCTTTTCTGCCTCCCCCAAAAAGATTTATTCCCTCCCTGTTTCGCCGAGAAAACTAAAGACAACTGTCAAAGTTTCGCAATGTCAAAAGGGACGTCTTTTTTGTCATTGCTACGGTTTCCCCAACTTCTCTGTCTATGCCAGTGTGAGGTCGTAAAATGAAGCAAACAGTGAATTTTTAAGCGCGGGGGAAAAAAGATGGGGCACAGTGAGGGCACGAAAAATTAATTTCCTCTCCTGTAGGGAGAAAAAAAACTTCTGTCCGAGTGCCTGCGGCGACAATGGCTTAATACAAAATAATAAATGGAGGCAGAGGTTTCCCCATTTTTCCTTTTGTAAAAACCCGCATCTTTTCCCCATCCAATAAAAGATGGGGTCCATTAATATCTGTTCTTATGAGCCTTGTCCAGAAGGATTTGTACCTGTCAGAACGGCCTTATGATCCAGAAATTCTCAACCAAACACCGGAGAGAGGTCGAGGTTAGCGCTAAGACAGCGTGACATTTCACAGGCATTTATTGCACAAGCGAGCCCCCCAAAAATCACTTGTCATTTGAAGTCAACCGAGTAACTTGAGCAGGTTGTCTCGTCGAGACAAACGCTTTATGAATGCGCCCCTTCCCCACCCTCTCCCCCTCCTCCCCCCTCCCCCGTGTGACCGACAGCAGCGTTGACAAATGGACACGAACTCGTCCAGAGCATTTGCTTGGGTCCAGCTGAGTCTGATAGAGTGGAGAGGGATTGGTGCGGATGAGCATTAATTACGTCCTCATACTTCACAGCAAGGGACAGGGGAGGAGGGGCGGTTACCCGACCAGACACCAAGTCGGTTCTTGGGCAGGACCGCGTGCACGACGAGCTCGGCCCTGACGACCGGAGCAGGCCCGGTCAGGCAGCCACTGCTCAGAAGTCACTGCTTGGTCTGTCTGGTGGAGTTGACCGCAGGGACATTGGCGCAGAGGGAAGCGAGAAGTAGCCTAATTTAGAAAGGCCGCAATATTTCAGATCCGAATTGTATGAGGCAGAAATGATGACTCTGGGCCCAACGGAAGCGTTTTTCGAGGGCCACATAATAGGCTGGCATAAAAGTATTTGTCAGGTAGTCATTCTGGCGTGACCGCCCCTTAGAAAAGAAAACTTCTGAAGGTCGGGAGTTTTTTTGGCATAAAAAAGAAGTCATTTGTCTTGCCTCTACTGCAATCGGTACAGTCAAAGCTGAAGATCTCAATTCACTAGAGAAAACTTTTTTAGGCAAACATCTCCTTGGGCATCAGTAGGCAAAACTTTGCCACGATCAAGGTCTTCACGAAATGCTTTTTTTTCTTCAAAAATAACGCGTTGTGAAAATGAAGCTTTCACTGTCGATCCCTCTGTGGTGGACAACGTCAGGTGAAGAGAGAAGCGTCTCTTGGTTAAATAATTGACACGAAAAACCTTGGTGGAAAGAGGGCAATTACGTAATTACCCGAGAGGCCGACAGGCTCTAACTAACCTGGACGGACTAATCGACACTGCCTACAAATGTCTTACAATTGGACATGGGTGGGGGGAGACTCTGTACTTAAGCAGCTAATTTGTTAGAACGGTGGAGCTAAACGATCAGCTGTGTGTTTAGTCAAGTAGTTGCTCTTGGAAGTGCTTTGACCCGCTCGTGACTGACGAGCTTCTGGTTCAAGCCGTGGACGATAATTCAAGTCGTTTGAGAAAGGCTTAGGGTTGCTTCAGAGGCGAAATAGGCAAGTTTGGAGTGGAACTAATGCGGAGCTACTGCCCAAGCAATCACTCTTTAAACTAGCTAATTTGATGTTAAGCAGTTTGTTGAATGCAAGCAGTCACGTTGCCCATGAACATGCGTAGCTGAGGTCGTGTACACAACGCTCAAGTTCACACTCGAGAAAGCCCCCAGTGGCAAAGAGACCAAAAAAGTGACGCTGCACAGGCACGGTGAAGCACAAAAGTACGGGCTCAGAAGACCTTGAAGTGCTGTTGCACTGGCTGCTCCTGCAACAATGCATGTGAAGAAGAACAACAACAAGTGTGATCGAGGCAACCCGTAATCTGGGGATTGTTGGCAGGGTTGCCGGAGTGTTTGGAGCTGTGCAATTTGCGCCGCTGAACAATGGATGAAAGCGTCCTCACTGGGCAAAGCAGCGAGACTTGAGCACTTGTGCAGTGCTGCTGATGCTCTGATTATCACGTCTTCCCCATGCCAGCTAAATTACAGAGTCGGAAAGTTGCTACAAGGTGTTCGAGGACTCGTAAAGGCACAAAAGTTAGTGGGGGGAAAGAGTAAGCAAAAAAACTTGCCAAGAAACAATTCCTTTTTTGTGTAATTAGAGCTGTCATGACACAAGAAGACACTCTGTGAAGCAAAGTGTCTCAGTGCTTTCTCTCACAATATGTCAACTACAGTTGCACTAATTCCACTCACGTACTGCTTACAGGGTGCTCTTTTTAACTGTAATGCACACTCACAGTCGGACTCTGCTATAGTCAGGGAACCTTCCTGCGATGACGCAACTCCTATTGCACAACAACCTCCAAAAGTTAGTCGCCTCCGATGCAGCCAGGTTTAGAGACTATTTCTTCCCATTATGCAGAGCTTCTCTACGCGTAATTATGGAACACGTGGAAGAAGAACAAGTCCATTTCTCTTGCCCTGTTCGCTGGCGCTGATTTTCTTTGAAAGAGAAATTGACGAAGCATCGCAACGCACAGATTGTTTGTGACGAAGTCCAGAGGAGACAGCCGCGCAGGACTCGTCAGCCCAGCTGGGCGGGGAAGTGGCTCACTGCACTGCCATATTGGTGTGACTATTCATGAAATGACGTCATTCACCGTCTTTCCAAGGTTGCAGCGGCTGCAGCACAGGATTTCCTGGCTCTGAAAGATGTCAAGGTTGGCTGGCATCACGGTCGAGTTCACAGTCAGAAGTCCGAGCAAAAGCTCTGCAAAGTCTCTCACTCCAATCTGCAGGAGCGCTCATGTTTGTTGTCCGATTGTGTTTGTTTATTTTTGTTTGTTTGCAGATTGGACCAAATGGTCCAGACAACGTATTTCGAGCGGGAAGTTGAAATGCGTTTGAAGGACCACTCATTGCTAACGTGGTATTGGCGCTAATCCTGAGCTGTAACTATCATCAGGAAGGATAGGGTGTTGGTCCAGAATTGCGAACCTCCTGTGTACGTGACAACTCGACAAGGCCAACTTTTTGGTGTTGCCCATGTCTGAGTCCGACTCAAGAGTGTCACTGGTCTGTTTGGAAGGCCTTGCCTTCTTGGACATTCACATCTGGATATTTATTCACACATTTGTTTCGTTTAGCCATGGAATAGGAAGACGTTGTTGCCAAGTGGGTGCTTTAGTTGGACGAACAGCCTTGAAAGAAAGGAGTGGCCGGCGGTTTTATACTATGAGACCACTACAAACCTCAGTGGCGAGAAAATGTTACCTTTTCACTGAAAAATGAAGCTGGCGATAGCTTAATTAGTACCAATTATCGCACAACAGGAAAGGAATTATTGTAATGCCAGCTCCTCGGCCTTAAAAGTTTTATATGTGGCAATTAGTACGCAATGACGATGACCTTCTCTGGTGAGTGAGTGACTCAAAGTTTAAAGCTGCTTAATCACTGATTGTTTCGCACTTTCTCCCAGTTTTCAATCATCTTGTATAACGTAAAAACAAGTGATAGAGGAGTTGGCCGAAATGTGCCAACCCTGAAATTTGAAACAAGCAGGTAAGCATTCTTTCAGAGAAATGTACGTACAAGAACCGGCTTCGATTTGCATCGCAAATGGTAACAGACTTTGCTTCTTGGTATTAATATCTCCGAGGTAATACAAATGCGATAAATTTTTTACTAGAAATCCTACATTTTTGGGAGCAGATTAGTGAACAGACTGAGATATCCAAAGAAACTGCCTTGAAGGCCCTAAACTGCCAGAGTACGCTGTTGAAAAGAAAGAGAGTGATCGTACGTTTTTATAAAGCGTGTATGTGTAATATGTACCGGTATATACATCTTTTGCACAACACAGCCGTGTTAGTCAATCGCATTCCCCAAATGGAAGGAGCGCTCGCTTATGGTGTGCTATTCATGGCTTAGGCTCGATGCATACCTTCAATAACTTCAGTTATTAGTGTGACTGAAACTTACTCGAGGCTGACAAACTATGGTTGGGTGCAACAAGGATATGCCGCAAAGATGAAACTGCAGCAATCCTTGATCAGTTTCTGAAAATGGCGAAGAGTTGAAGTGTTGAACGAAAAACTCCTAGAGGGCCTTAGAAATGCAAACTCAAGCCCTTTATCAATAAATCACTGGGCACTATTTGCGTTACCTTCTAGTCGCGAGCATAAATTATTATACAGTGTACAGCCTTCGAGGTTCATACTTTGAAATATAGACAGATTATTCATTTAGGAGAATTGGAAAATGGTGACCCAGTAAGTCGGTAAAGAAGAGTCATTGGTAAACCGGAGCGTTCTCTGAAGTACCTTCAAGAGCCACTGTTAGTAACGTACATTCTTTGTACTGTGGAAGAATTAAATGTAAGAGAAGGGTTGTGATAGTCCGCAGTCCAATTCCACAATGGATTCTCTAGTTTACCATCTACAATTTCACATAAAAAAGGTATAGTGGCCATGAAGGTCGAATAACCACATCCAAGCAATGACCTCGTGGAAATAAGCCTCCAGAAACTCTTATATTGCACATGACTCATAGACAGCTTTGGGTGTATTGACACAAGCAGCTGTTTGCTGAGCGAAAAGGATTTCTCCCCTGCATGAATGAAGTGGAGGGCAGATCTGTCACATCAAGGCACTTAGGAGATGATCTCGGTCTTATTTCCTCGATTGGAATTCACTGGGTGCTTTTCTCTTGAATACAGGGTCTACCATAAATAGCGTAAACACTGGTTTCACTATTAGGAGGAAACTTTCAGAGCTTTCAGAGCTGAGAGGCAAGCTCATTGTGCTGCTCACCATTTTGCAAAGTTATATAAGACTGGCCACGTATGCCAGTCAATTTTCAAGAGCTAAATTTCTGTTCGTTGATACTGAAGATGAGGCTGGACACAGCAGTTTGAGGTGAACTCAGCAGATTTTCTAGAGTCTGCTCAGGTTTTGGGACCTTCTTCATATGTAATAATTGAGACCCCCACTTGTAGGTGAGTTCTAGCACCACTTTTTTTCAGGGAGAAATATCATTCCAAATTTGTAGAAAGTATATGAACAGCATTTAGCTCACAGAAGTACGTGCTCAAGTTTCCCCAGGACTGGGAAAAACAGTGTGACAACATATTTTGCTGAGACTCTTTTAAAATGCTTTTTCAACCTTCCATCCGTGAGAATCAGTCTGACGATGGAAAAGGGTCCACAATTGAGTGGACAACATGGCTGAGTCAGCGAGGTGCCAGTTACCAACTACCAGGGTCTTGCTCATTCTGCTGTGCGCTGCCTTCCAGCACCCAAAACAATGTACTCGTAGACGAAGAATATAGGATAACATTCTATCTAGTTGTAGTGATGCTTTTCCCGAGACCGCCTACTTCTGGTCCATCCTGTCGTGGCTCCTGTCTTAGTCCCCCCCCCCCCTTCTCTTACGTACTGGACATTTGAATTTCCTTCCATCAGCCTGGGTTTTCACAAGATGCTCTTTGTTTCAGACATTACTTCGAGGCACTTCATCATTGGTGATGCAGTGAAAGGTCACACAGTACATTTGATGCAAACACATTCGTGTTTCGATTCAATTTCGCATTTTTCTGCTTTTCTTTCGTGTGATGGCTTCTGCTCAAAGCGCTCTAGTGACCTCCCTTTAAAATGCAAATCAAGTCAAGGCAATGTGATCGTGTGGCAGAGCCCACAGACGTCAAGACTTATTGACACATGTTACACTTTACTGAACTTATGTACTCCACCGGGTGCGTCACATGTCCTTGTGCATGTATTTTCATTGTGCATGCTTGTTTGCATTTGTTCCTTCCACAAACTGGTTCCTTTCAGACTCAGGAGTTTTGCAACTAACTTTGTAATAAAGCATCAACTTTGAGCTCTCTGCGATGGCAAGGCATCATTGTCCATGGCCTCGTGCCAAAGCTCCTGGTCGTGTTGCCAATGTCCAGGATGCTGTCATTCATCAAGTGGCCATTTACATACGCTGCTGATAGCTTCTGAAGCACAGTGAGTAGATGTCATGGTTATTGACATTATCAGGCAATCAGCTATTTGGTGTTGATTTTCTATGAATCTGAACGTGGTCAAAATTGGACCAGAAATCTCTTCGCACTAAACACTGTAGTCTGCCCAAATGCACATGACAACTTTTTTCCTCAGCGCGAACATTTCCTTTCAACCTTGTTTGAACTGACTCTTCCATGCCATCCTATCCTGCAAGTTGCAGCTTGTAGACTCATTTTTTTGAGAATTTGTTGCCATACTCATACAGCATGCAGAAGCATGCTAGCAATGGTCCCCAAAAATGCTCAATGACATACGACGCACTCGGTATGTAATGAGTCATATTGTTCTAAGCTGTAAACGGGTGCTATTAATCTTTAACAATTTATGGGTAGGATATTAATTAGGAGTATACTTTTATAGCGATAGCAAATACTAGTTTTCCATATCTTCTGTTTAATCATGGCCCAGTTGCAGGAAGTGTAGAACTTCCCCCTTTCCTGCAAGTTTGCATAATTGATATAAATTTCCTGAGGAAACTCTGGCGTCTTCCCTATTCACCGTTAGTGAGGCTGAGATGGGCTCACTCACAATGGCAACGACGATAAGTCATAAAAAGGGTTCGACTACGACGCGTGTTTGCCTGATGACTCGCCATGTGACAGTTTGCGATGGCGTTTTTCGCCATGACAGTTTTTGCCATGACCTTTTCAACATTGCCTGCTTGTCATAGCCTGGTTTTTGGCATAACTCCACGTTGCATTTCAATGCTTTCAGTGCAGTCTCATTTGATTGGCAGATGTGATATTGTTAGATCTTCATGGTTTCATAGGTGTGATGTGCAGAAATTTGACTTGACAAGCATTTCACCACACGATTTTCGGAATATTTCCCCGATACTCTCTGGAGGGAAATATTCCCGCATTATTTTCCCTCTCCGTAGCGACATACTGTGATTCAACACTCAGAAACTGTGGTTCCTTCAGCCATAGTCTCGTCCATCGCCAGCAGTTTCTCCATTGGTCATGAGTTGTGTGTGAATTGTGACTCACTTTCCTCACTGCATTTCCCCAAAACACATGTCGTGATTCCGAAAATCGTGGGTTAAATTACGAATTAACAACGCGTAATGTGTACTCATATGCACTCTCCTCGGACTTGACTGCACGCCAGTCATAAAATGACCCCAGTGTCCGTACAAAGGACCCGAGCGTGTCCCGTACATAAATTTCTACAATATCCGTCACTAATATGTAGCTAATATGTCACTGGGCACGCAAATGCAATACCAAATACTTTCCAAATGACACAGGCAAAAAAGCTCTTGCAGCCTTTTTAGCTCAGGCCGACTAAAAGTCTTTTTCAGACAAAATTATTACTTGTACGTAAAATCAAAAACTAATCACCAATGCTGGGTCTGCTGTGGCATGTGACTTTTAACGCAGCCCCTGAAAATCGGTGCAGATGTAAGCAGGTTTACCACATCGGTTCTGTCTGACTGCGTTGGATGAGGTTAATGATCAAGATGTGGAGCAAGTACTTGGCAAGCCTGGGCACCTCCTCTGGACTATCAGGGGAAGCGTTGAACATCAGGCCTGACTTATTCGACTCAGGTGTCTGCACTCAAAACTGGATTCCGAAATTTTGCCTGAGAATCGTGTCAAATTAGACTCCTCGATAAATGGGTGCCTTTCTATATTAGAGATTGATCTGTGACACTTTCAGACGTCATATCTGCCTCCCCCTGCGTGGAAGCTTGATTGCCGTTATTACCCTGGTCTTCTTTATGCTCTGTACACTCGAACTTTGATAAAGCCAAATTTGCACTCAGCAGCCGTCAGTTTACTCGGTCGAGTTCTCTTCAGTATCAGGGGGTCGTTTTCTTTAATGAAGAAAAACTTCACTAAGAAGCGCCGCCGCCTTTACTTTATCGAGAATCTTTACTTTAGACCGGTCTACCATATCGAAGTTTGACTGTACTGTGGCGTACTGCGCAGCTCAACTTTGCGCCATGTAGGAACAGTGAAGAGAGCGAGGGAGCACCACTTTCGAGTGCATACGCGCAACTGGAGCAAAACAGTGCTATAAAGACTAATAAAAGAAGCAAATATAATTAACCGTGCAGCAAATTTAATCTCTGTACGGTAATTTTTTTCTGACTGTGTGGTTGGTAACTTCTGTCTGTGCGCAGTAAACTTTCCTGTGCAATAAAATTCATCTCTGCACGATAAATAGGAGACTACGGATGTCATACATAGTGCATTCCGTGCATTTGGTAAAGCTGCATTTTACAGCTTTGCAGCCCGCAACAGCTGCTGCCCGAGGAATGAGGCCTAACGCACGTACCGTGTTTTACGTCAGATTGTCCATTTTGCATGGATTGGGTTTATGCTCCGCTCGTCACTTTGACTGCAGAGCTGCAGGTCCCACGTATTGGCGGCTGTATTATTTTTCCTTCGTAGTGCCTTTGGAGTCCTGACCTTTGGTTTACCACTCTCTCTTAGTACATGAGAAGTGTGAAAAAGATTTTTGCCTCACTCTCTCAGAACATTGGGAGTGGGGGAAAACAGTTCTTTTCTAGACCTCCTTAGTACGTACGAAATGAATGCAAAGTGGACAATCTGAGGTGCAAAAGCCTGGCCCGGCCCGGAGTGGCAACCCAGCCATATCAGCCCATCACATCCCCGCAGGTTGGCTTGTCGAAGATGAGGGGACCTTATCCTCGACATTCATGGTGGTTGTAGAAGTGCTGATTTGCTGTGGCACCTTGATGATGAACCACTCAGGGCTGCTGCTGTGCCCATGACTGTTCAGACTTGCTTTATTTGCACGTGAAGTTCCGTTGACATGTTCTACGGCTACATTTCAGTTGAAAAGTAATCCGGCGGGCTCCAATAACTGAGTTGACTCCAATAACAGAGCGGGCTCCAACACCGTGCTATGACAAATTAGCGCACAGTCAGAAAATTTTCTGTACAGAGGGCAATTTAGTGTCATACGTAACTCAACATAATATCTATGTCATTCATTTTCTAGCAAAGCTTCGGCAATTTTTTATGCTACCGTGCAGTACATACAGCACAGTAGAATGCACGTGTGCATCAAAAACGAATTTGACAATAACGGTCATCACGGTTCCAGGCAGGCAGAAGCAGACCGACATGTCTGAAATTGCGACAGATCAACTTCTGACGTGGAAAATGCTGGCCAAGTCAAATTTCTGCACATCACACTTGTAAAACCATGAAAAATCCAATGTCATATCTGCCAGTCAAGTGAGATTGCACTGAAAGCACTGAAATACATCGTGGAGTCATGCCAAAACCGGGCTATGACAAGCAGGCAGTGGTGAAAATGGTCATGGGAACAAACTGTCATGGCGAAAAACGCCATCGCAAACTGTCATGTGGCGAAATGTGATACCAACGGAGCCTCCGACAGAATATGGATGTTGAGTCAGTCTTCCAGTTGACTCAATCGAGCCAAAAAGTCTTACGAAAGTCGAGATTACGAGATTTCTATGAATCTGAGTAGGCGTCTCCAGCACCACTAATTCCCTACCTATATCAGTGACAGGAACATGATTTCTATATAAGCTGCTGAAAATTTAGCATTTTGGTGGCAACTCTTGCCACTTTCTTAAGCTCATTTTTTTGCACCAAATTATCTAATGTTATGTGCTCATTCATGTTCCAGTCTTTTCTATATACATGGTTTTGCGCGCTGCTGCTAACTGCTACCATGCACGTGCTCCTTGGTGGATAACCTGTTCGGTCATCAACAAAACTGCACTATTCTAGCGTGAGATGTACATACGTACATGTGCAACAGTGTATGCAAGGAGATTTGCAACTAATTTATGGAATAGGAAGACAATACTTCTTGTCCCATTAGTCCACCCTGTCCAGTACGTGCATGGGTAAAGTGTCTGCTCACACCCGTACCTGGAACGAGGTGGTCGTCACTGGTGATGTTTTCACTGGTGAAGAAGTCAGCGGATAAGTTGAGTCTGGGCTCACTCCACTGGACATTGAAGTACAGGCTGAAGGTTATGCTGTAGTCCTTATCGTCTATCTTGAGCACGTCAGAAATCTCAATGCCTAGAAGTATATAAACCAACAGGATTGGCAACTTACCGCGACTTGACAGTAATAATGATATATGAACCTATGTCAATAATGTTGTGATCATCCCGGTAGGGCAGGTCGAACTTGGAGTACTCCCTGGGCAGACAGAGGATCTTCTTCTTGGCATCGCTGCAGGACACTGCTGGACCTTGCTGGAAGCCCCAGGACGGTCCTGGACTCAAGAACAGCAGCAGTAGCAACAAGGACTCACAACTCATTTTCGATCATCAGACGGGCAGCTGAATTCAGTTCCTTCTCAGCACCACATCTTGCATGCGTCCAGTTTAGGTCAACTTGTCCTTAGTGATGTCTGGACCGACTGAGTTACGCCAGCAGTGACAGTATCAAGATTGTGACTTCACTACAGTGACAGAAGTCCCGAACCAGACACAGGTCGAGGTGAGGCAACAACATGCCACTGCCCATTTGGAATTCCAGTCCCATGGACAACGTAGAAATTCCACCACAGCAGCGTTGAAGTCGCGCTTGCACGGGCAGAATATTCGTAATGATGTAGGCAAATTCTCAACCTGAAAGAAAAAGAATGCAATAAAATGGTGTTTCTTAATGCAAATTTGTGTCGAAGTCTCTTTTTTGCCCTTGCTCAGAAAGGGGGGCATCCACGACTGCTTTTCTGTCTGTCTGTCCTTGTAATTAGCTCGAGTATTTTCCCCTGAGGCAAACAGCAAAGAATGGAAGTCTTTCTGTCAAAGTCCCAGGAGAATTCTCACTCAACGAGACAAGAATGGAATTATTCAGTGCAGCAATTACTCTATGGACTCTTTCATACAGACGTCATAAATAATTTATCCTACCTCAAGTGCTGCTTACTGTACGGTACCGAGAAGGTGGAAAGACCAAAACACGTGCCCAAGCTTGGCAAGGATGCCTGCCGAGCCGAAGAGTCGGCTGGCGGACTTGAGTGTGGCCCACTGGCAAATCCGCGGGTGCAACCACGGCCTCAGGATGGTTTCCTTAGCTCTAAATCACTAAGTTGTGCGACAAATCTTCAGGAAGCCTTTTGTCAACTTTATCTCTGGCCAAAGAGACAAACAATTTCTGAAGATAAGTTGGACCGGAGTTGAGTGGGGCCGTAATAGGTCTATCTCCACCCATTCCTCCATTTCACCACCACCATTCATTGTGGGAAGGGGGAGGGGGAAACAGGACTTTTCAAAGGGGGCCAAATAAATCTTTATGTACTTTATGAAGGAGAGGAGACAGACGGTTTCTGTCGGGCCTCACAATATAAGCTTTCCGCAATAAAAGCAGTCGACTCTCGATTTGGGGAGAAGCACTTTTCTCGCACTTAATCACAATAAAAAAATCGTTTAATTTATGCTCGTCTCACTTTTTCATGTTGCCAACAGCTTGACATAATTGGACCTCTACTGTATTTAATGACATACCAAAAGACAATTTCCGTGATAATCGACCCATTTATGCAATAAATACCTAAATGAACCCATTAGTAAGCAGCAACAAAAAGAATATACGGTTGGAAGAAAATCTGATGTCAGACTGCAAATCTGACGTGAAACATGGTTACCTGCGGTTTGGAAAGCCTTTACAACAACTTTCAGTCACTGTTTGTAGCCTCCCCCCCTCTTTGCGGCTCATAGTGCCTCAGGCTGCAGCAGCTGCCGCATTGGACAGCATTACTTTCGTACTACTACCGCCACAGGGTGGAGGAAAGTCCGCTCATCCAACTTCCGTGGCTCATATCTCCCCCATGGTAAATCGGAGTGATTCATGATTTGAATAAGAAATCTTTATTAGACTGTTTTAAAACTTTATTGTTAAATAACTTTTTTCCTCACTTGGAGTCACTGAAGCCTGTGGGAGTGATTAGGAAACCTTGCTGTCAACAACTTTCGTGCTGGCATCAAGATTGCTGATGGCGCCCACAAGCACATTTCTAGGTGCACCATATACAAGCGCAACAAGCACAACGAAGGGAAGGGCGTCCTTGGTCAGGACCAGGATAACTATGCGCTATGTTTACAGGATAAATATGTAATTTATCTAGAAGTTTTGCTGAGAATGTTCATCCCATAAAATGATAATTTTCGTTTTGGAATCTCGGCAAAGTTGATTGTGAATGAACATTCCCTGGCACCCTGTGCTTTCACAATCGCACGTAGAATGTGTACTGTACTGTTACTCAACACAGTGTACGCACCTTAAAGAACTTTGCCAAGGAAAGTTTCGACTTCATCGGATAAATTCGTCGCCAACTTTCCGAAACCAAACTTTCCAGCTCTCTCATCTTTGTGGCGCACACGACCAACGTGTGTGCGCGCGCGTGCGCGTGACAGAAAACGAGTGAAGTGTGTGATTGCATTATTACAGAAACGAATGCGAGCGCAATGTACTCAATTGATTGTGTGTGCATTTCTAAAGTGTTGTAGTATTTACCCACGCTGAAGAGTTTTGAAGGAGCTTTTGCGCAGTTATTTTACATAAATATTAGGCTAGACCGATTTTTTGGTCTACCAATATTTGTTGCAAGACTTTACATAAAGACATTCCAGTCAAGTGAAATGGAGAAATAGTCAATTTTTTGGTCGCTTCTAGGCCTTTGAAGATTGATTGGCACGAAACAAAAGGATAAGTGCATAAGGATGTTTGAGCAACATAATAAAAGAGACCTGCTCAGTTACTTTGCTGATGCTAAAGTGCTGTGCTGTAGTCAAATGAAATTAACTGAAAGTGTGCTTGGCTCTGCCTCGTATTGAGCTTATTTATTCAAGCTTTATTGTGGGGGGGGAGGGTCAAAAACATTAAAAACATGTTACTCCATATCCATTTGGAATCAGGTAGGTAACAAAACCCAGATGCATTTTGTAAAAACCAAAAAATGTTCGTTCGTTGTTCTAGTCTGGCACAGACTAAAACTAAAATATAACATATGAGGCCATACAGGCTGCGCCGTCCGAATGCTCCATGCTAATATCCTCTGGTTGACCGCCCGAGTACTCTGCACCAATATAACCTAGACGGCTGTTCAAGTGCATCATGGTGATATGCGCCAGCAGGCCCAGATTGAACCAAAGTAGCAAGCATTATTAAACTTTGAGCTGTCTAGGACTGCTTGAAGTTGGTTATGTAGGCTGCAGCATCTTTGTAATTCCTGGTCACGGGTATCAGCTAAACGCTAAACTCTGAGGACAAGTCAAGCATATCCGAAAATGATGCCACAACTTCCCTATATAGGAGTTTCCTTCTTCGGCAATTACTTTTTAACATAATCCCCACCGACATCAATGCACTTCGACGGGTGTTCCTCCCACCTTAGGAAGATCTGGCGGACGGAGGACCTTGCACAGGTCCGCCCTTGTCATTCAGGTTGCTGGAGAACCTCTCAGTGGCGACGTTGAGCTCAATTTCAGTGGCCTTTAGCGTGGGGAATGGCCAGAAGTCACACGGTACCAAGTCTGGAGAATAGGGAGTAAGAGACACGGGCTGTCTTGCCACCAGAGCATGGGTGTTGGTCTGTCTGCCATCGAAAATGCACCTAACCATGGCGCGGTGCACACACGGGGGGGGGGGGGATGGAACTTCAGCAGGATGTTAATGCCAAAGTAATGTTTTCCAACTAAAGTAATTTTAACACATAAGACTTCATCACCAGTGTGAAGCTGAGTGAGTGAGTGTGGGTCTAGCCCAACGAGGTGAAACTTGAGGCGAGTGATTGATAACTAACCCAGGCGGGCAGCCCGGAACGGTGACTTGGGCAAGCAAAGGTTGAGGGAACAGCTGAGCAAAATTTCTTGCTTCAAATTTTTAAATTCGTACATTAATAACGTATGGAGAGACAGATGAGTTTTTGCAAACAAAACTTGTGTAGAATGGCCCAAGGAACCACTATGCAACCTTTGGTGACATTTCATATTACAACTAATCGGTTATGGTGGTATTCAGTGTCGTTCACAAGCTTAATTTGCCATTGTAGATTAGATGTGCAGCAAATAAAAGGGTGAAAAATGGGCAAGTGAATTTTTCAGGCGGTCAGAAAAGGAAACATGTAAGAAGACCACAATGAGGTGAAAGGGACGCAGCAGAATTTCGATGCAGTACAAAGAGTGGGTTCAACCTTTAATGGACAATTACTTGATTTAGAGACATGCCCACCTTGGTTCAGGCATTTCTCACTCTCCGGATGCCCCGTTAATGAATTTGTACTTACGGAGGAAACCCTGTTGTCGTAAAACAACCACAACCTTTTGCCAAGAACGCAAATCTTTGCGACCGGATCAGAGAAATCGAGCAAAATTTCAAACTGTTCAGCCGTAAACATTGTCATGTTTTGAGTACTACACTTTCTCCTGTGGGGATTTCTCTTACATCATCTTACATTTTCACGCATGTATCACGCATGCGTGACCAAATTTTCTCTTGAAGAATAATACACTGTTGGACCAAAATCTGCAGACGACTCTTTTCCCATTGTTTCATGTGATGGCAGATTGTTTTGGCAACGACTGACTTTCTCGCCCAGACATTTAGTAATCAAAGGTAACTACTGTTTTTGGGCAGAAAAACATCGACTTTAGTAACTCATTGTCAGAGTCACAGCTTCTTCTGTAACTTCACGTCAAGGCAGTTGATGCCAAAATGCATAAGGCAAAGACTAAACATGCCTGGTTAACAGATCATCTGTTAGATGCGTCATAGTCGTTTGTACCTGTCTGTAAGTAAGCCCAAAGCCACGGAAGAATCTGTTGCCAACTCTGAATTACAGATACTTCTGAGATCCCAACTTTCCGCTGTCACCACTGTTCAATATGTAAAATGCGTCATCATTTTTGGTCCAACAGTGTACCATTTTGTGGAACCCTCTTTCTGGAACAATACGCGTAGTAATGCCTCAGGTCAAATTAATTCTAACCAGGTCAAATTAATTCTAACCAGGTCAAATTAATTCTAACCAGGTCAAATTAATTCTAACCAGGTCAAATTAATTCTAATCAGGTCAAATTAAATCTAACCAGGTCAAATCAATTCTAACCAGGTCAAATCAATTCTAACCAGGTCAAATTAATTCTAACCAGGTCAAATCACCTCAATGAGAAGTCCCAAAATATAGTGCTACATATACAATATAAAGCTAATCCATATACAATGCTGTTCAAAACAATAGAACGACGCTAAAAAATGTCGATTACTGGTGAGCTATACATACATTCAATGTTCTATAGATGAGACAAATGCAAGAGGACTTTGCTCACCTGCACCTCTCTTGCATCATCAAGATGGAGGAATTGGTTAATCTAGGGCTTTGCTGTCTCATCAAAACTTTAGAATCAGCTTGGAGAACTTGACAAAGAATGACAACTTTCACAAGAGTGACAACATCTGATGAATATCCAGGGTAGTGCATACGTCTGTGCGCTTTGCATAGTGACAAATTTCGGTGTGAGGGGCAGTAGAGAGAAAGCGTGAAAAATGCCCAAAATTTTCAGAGGTTCCTGTCCCCCCTCTTTCCCTAGGTAGCCCAGACCCTTGGAGGAACCTCCGTAACACCAGTATTTGCTCGGCGCGCCCCAAAATTTGGGGTGAAATCACAATGATCGTGTCCCCCTCCAAAGAAGCCACTACACTAATTATGCAGCAACATGGGCGAGGCTGCAAAGCTGTCAGAGAACAAGCAGTGAAAATCGATGCTCTCGGCGGACAAGGATTGTCCATGAAATTCGTCACTACCAGGATTTCGCTACCTCACTCATTCTACCGGAAAGACAGAAATGTGTACTGAAGGAAAAATCCTGTTGTAAGGACCTCACAAGCTTTCTATGGAAGCTGCGAGGCTTCAACATGCTCACCAGCACCGGCCTTGGGACAAAAGGTGGCAGTCCGAGGTCATCTCCAAAGAGACAAAGTTTGACGGCCCTGACGGCTATCAGTGTTACGTCCCTTGCTGCGGGCCGCCGGAGGAGGCCTTCCCGACCTGTGTCAGGGGAGTGGCAACGGTTTGGTGACATAAGTGCATCAGGCAAACTTTCCTTGCAGGTGTGAGGCAACTGCATGAACATTGCAGACTCCATGAAATTCCACAGCTCAAGGATGAAGGACAGAGCCTTTTTGGTGGACAATGAGGCTTCCAGCGGGACCAAGCGACCATTCATGTGTTACAAAGACCTTCTTCCACTTCAGGTCATGAGCCGAAAATAGCTACATTTCAAGCTTGGGTACAGGGTATGTTCCCTCCTTCTGGGATCAGGGGGGACAAGGGGACATCCTCTCCACCTCGCTCTGACATCTTCAAACCTGCCCAATACACCTGCCTCGAACGTACTGTCCTCGGCGTATGCGATTTCTACAGGGTGACGTAGGTTGCATAAGCAGCAGTGGCAGCCAGCTTCCACTATAGAATTTGTGCCTCAAATTGGTCATTTAGATACATATGCAGCAGATTGTCTAGGTAAGTTCAACCGATTGAGTGTCCATTCTGATGCTAGAGCGCTGCAAGTGAGGCCATGTCAGTTTTGACCATTTGTGACCATTTTTAGGTCATTTTTGGTGAAATTTGCTGACATTTTCTGAGGTGCTGCCAGCCCCAGAGCCCCACCCATTCCAGGCAGGACACACGCACACACCCCTGACACTCCCCAGGTGTGCTACAAGTGCCAGACACTCC
>JAAUXU010071537.1_pt1 | contig 47981 bp, 37 predicted proteins | sample 7278151 | NCBI WGS metagenome assembly JAAUXU01 (sample SAMN14350113, study PRJNA611818) | marine sediment metagenome | isolation source: surface marine sediment (1.8m) | place: French Polynesia: Moorea | collected 2018-08
GATAAACTCCAGGGAATTTAGAATGTGAAGCTCTTTCAAGGCATAGTTTTCTTTTCCAGCGATTTATGACCCGGAAAGACTCCCCTCCCCCCCCCCCCCCCATCCAAACCCCTAACAATGTCCTGGCAATTAGCCCTCGTCGGCATGTATGTACAGAACGTGTATCTAATTCTAATGTACGTACATTCTAATCATTGCGTGTATGAGTGTGCGTTTGACACATGTACAAAAACTTTCTCTCTTTTCACGTGTCTGATGCCATCGTGCCATAGAGACTCAACGTTGTACAACTTGGTCATGGAAAGTTGGAACTTTTCCGGCCATTTTTCACACCGAAGCAAGATCTTTCCATGGAGGAGGAGAAAATTAGGCCGAGACTCGACTCAGTCGTCTGCCAAGTTGGACGAGTGGAAGCCTTCAAACAGTCCTGTCCGCATATTTTGCTTCTGCTCATGCACTGACTGTCAGCTCCTCAGTCTGCTCAGGCTGAGTGCAACTTGACAGTTGCGCAAAGGTTGCATTTGGCCTCCCTGGACACGAAGCTGCCACGAGACGGGGTGAAAATGACATGACAAGTAAAACGGACAATAATCCAGCCTTTATAGTACTGTAAAGTCTCGATTTAACGAGATTTGCAGTTGAATCATTCTTCAACTTATTGCTGATTCCCTCTGCTGAAGACGGTTAAAAAAGCAGCCAAATTATCGTTGAATCGAGGCTTTGCTGCATTGGTTATGGGCTGCCCAAAAAGTCGTAAGGCGCTCATTGCCCATTACTCAGGTGGTGGTCAAAATGTCCATATAGTCAAGACTGCCTCAAGCATGCATTCATTGGATGGATGCTGTGGCCATAGATTGGCAGGGGGAGGAGGCCTGAGGTCCGTCCAAAGTGACTGAGTTTATGCCTACAGGGTGGACCCGGGAGATTGGCAACGTCACTTTTCCACTCTCGAAACGAGTGGCAAAGCTTCTCGATCCACCCGGTACTGAGAAGGTTTGCACCTGAACATTGTTGTGTCAGACTTTGCAAACATCCTGACCGGAATTGCTCTAATTTGTCTCTGCGATTCGTTCCTACCTGTACAAGCATGAGCACATCCAGAACTGCACATCAGCACTCACTCCAGCCAGCGGCATTGGGAAGTATGAAACAATTGGCAAGACCATTTTTCTTGAAAAAAAAAAACAAAAAAAACAACCACCCCCCTCTATGTCCTAATGTCCTGCAGATGAAAAATCGACTAGATTATTTGGTTTGCCCGCAGACACTTTTTGAAGTTGCAATTTTGGGATTTTTTTGGCAATTTTTGGCGCAGACAGTGGCAGGCCGGGCGGCAGCCAGGCAGTCAGGCGGAGTCGTCATCAGCGATGTCGTCGACAAAGGATTTTGATTTTTCCGTGAATCCGGTGACGACTAACGAAATTAGAGTCCATTTTCTCAGCAGGAAGAAAGTGTTTTCAAAGGCTTCTGGCACAGCAGACAGACAGGAAGAGGGAGGAGACACAAAGCAAGCAAATTTTCAGCTGTCCTTGGCAGTTCCGCAGAAGAATTAGCGAGAAAAATGACCGAATGCTTGCGGATTCGGGGGAGGAATGTGGCAAAGTGCAATTTTTCTTCTTTTCCCTCGCTTGCGTCTGAAAAAGCAAAAAACAGTGTGCGTGGTAGGTATCGCTCTATGGCTGTGATGACTTCTTCCGTCGTCCTGAGTGACGCTGTCAACACCTTGTTCCACGTGTCTGTGACGTCCATGGACACGGACGACGGTGGACGTCGCACTGCAGAAGGGTGCAGCTTTTTCAAGTAGGACGCCGACTGTCAGTTCTCAACACGAATTGGTGCTGAGCGCTTAAGACGAGTGTCATCAGCTGGGATGATCGACTGGTGACGCCCACGGTTTCAAAGACACTTGGCCTCATTCTCCACAGTAGTAACGTCCTTATTCTCCTTCTTTCCAGGTCTTGGATCTGATCAAGGAACTGCAAGACGAACGCAAGTCGCTGTCTTCCAGCCGCAGTGGCAGCCGCAGCGGCAGCCGCGCCGGCGGCCGCGCCCGCAGCACTGGCGGCGGCAGCGGCGGACTAAGTCTTCCCGGCGGCCTGGATGCGCTCGCTGAGGTAGACGACGTCGTGGTGGACGAAGAGGAAGACGACGACCTAGACTCCAACGGATACCACTCGGACTCGGAATCATGCGTCATGACCTCCGGCAACTCGCCCTTCATCTCCAAGGAGGCCAGATACCATTTCCTCAGCAGATCAGGTAGGATCCAGTCACAGGTGTTGCCCGACCGTCCGTCCTCAGTTGCGTCCCGTCCTGGCTCTTGACCCACGCCGTGTCCTGCCCTACGTCCCTCCTGTGGATGGAGGAGAGCAGGGCCGAGGTCCTGAGCCAGCCAGGTTGGTGTGGACGTCCTGGGCTGACACCATTTCTGCTCCATCCCCGTTGAATTGGACCCGCTCTAGTCTTGGTCACTGCACCTGATATTTTAGCCCATGGTTTTGACGACTCACGGCGAGACAAATGAGCCAAAAAGATTGGAGCAGCCTTAAGTATCGTGACGGGATGATGAACAGGAGTCAATCTCATTAATTGAGCTGGTCCAGACAGGACACGAGCCAAATTACATGCCTGCAGGTCGATCAGAGATGTCTGATAGGCCAAGTCCAACCTTACTAGGACTTTGTCCCTCAGGGCGATGGACGCAGGAGGAGAAAAAAACCCGGCATCACTCAGAGTTCGTGGGGTGTTTTCAATTCTGATCATCCTCAGCGGAACAGTGAGTTCACTTCGAGTGCGTCAGCGTGTTGTACCCGAAGCTGAAATCCGGCCTGGGTCTCCGGTTCGGTGCCTGAGAAAGTGGCACCGGAGTGCGGATTCCCATTGCAGCCTTTGTCTGCATCAGCGTTCGTACGTGCCCCTGAATGGCGTCATGGGTCAGAGTCGCCCGCGAGTGATTTGCTGACACCAATTGCAGCCCCAGTAATGAGCACGTGTATTCGGGGTCATCACTCACGAATACAGTTATGGGCAGCGAACACTTGTTCAGTACCCGAGTGACAGTTGCCAGCAAGGACGCCCATTTTGCTCACACAGGTGGACGGGCGGCCAACAATGGTTCTGGTACTCGAGTTACAACCCAAGACCGTGCGATTGCGCTCACTTCTTTTGTGTGTCGTCTCATGCTATCCTCCCATACGTTCGTATGCCCATAATTTGGGGGGCCCAAACGACTAATTTTTCCCGAGCTCCCCCTGACTCCGTGACGTAAGCAACGACAAAGAGACTCTGCTTGCAGCACTGGCTTTTTTGCATTTGGAGACGCTTTGCAAACTGTCACACACTTGCAGGCACAATATGGATGAGCGCGCAAAAAATTCGCTTCCAATTGGCGCCTCCATTTGTCTGTTGTTGTCGTTGTCGCTGTCGTTGTCGTTGCTGCTGCTGCCGCTGCTGCTGCCGCTGCTGCCACTTTGGCACCAGTTTTTTGTTTTTGTCTTCGCCCAAGCCCAATGACTTCACAGACTTTGCGCTCAGTAAAGGCATTGAACTCCCTTCTTTGTGCCAATTCCGTTGGCTTTTTTCCCCTTTTTTATTGTGTAAGAGTGAAATGCTCTGTACTAAGTAATGAGATGACCTCGGCATTTTAGGTGAACATTTAGAGCAAGTTGGGCAGTGAAAAAGAATAACCACTTTTAGTGCTCATTTCATTGCTTTTCTAGCTTCAAAAGTTGACTGTACATTCTTCACATGTCCATTCTTCCCTTCTTGTCACCAAATATACCTTCTACTAAAACTTAGAAAAAAAATGTTTTTTTGATTTTTAAGTTTTCATTGCCAACTGTTTTTCCCCCCATATGATCTTCTTCCTTTCTCTCTTAGATTTTCACCTAAAATCTCTAGATCTAGTAATCAAGCCTGCGTACCTTGTAACTAACCTGTGGCCTCAAATGCGTTCGTTCATTTGATGGCTATTGTACCGCGTGCGTGCCTGCGTGCCTGCGTGCGTGCGTGCGTGCGTGCGTACGTGCGTCAGCAGCGTGGCAAAAATGCGTCGTACGCAATTTTGCGTCCGTCACCTGACAAAGATCTGTGTGTTTGGTCCACGTTCTGCTCGATCCGCTCCATTCAGCCGGAGCTGACCAGCCTTACGTTGCAGCTGCTGTGACATTCTGTGCCTGTTCTTTGCGCCTCACACTGTTGTTCAAGTGTGACAGCGTCGATCAATCGCACTAAGTTCAGTCTCCTGAGGCAGTTGAGCAACAAATCCTTTCTTCCTTTGTCTCCTCCACCGCAAATTGCCTGAGTTAACGGGACTTTTAGGTCTCTGATTGCGACCCCAACTTCTTTTCTGCGAATGCAAAAATCGCTGCTGCAGTGGCAATTATAATGCTGATGATTCCAACGCATCCAGCTAGCAAAAAAAAAGAGTGTGATGGCGTGCAAAAGGTGCTGATGTTTACGCTCTTCCTTTTTTTTTTGCACACCGCCAGCTCAAAATAGAGGTTGTTTCGAAAGCAACGAACTCAGTCGGACTGACTGTGACAGCTTCACTGACTCAGAGTCAATTGGCCCGGTTATTTGCATGTGCAATTTTCGAACCTCACATCAGCGAGACCAGGGCGAGCTCGAGAAACCTGCACCTGTTTGAGCACAAAAAGGGGGCTCAAATAACCAGTCAAGATGCGGAAAATCAACTCTTTTTCTTTTGTGCTTCAGAGTCAACCCTTTTATTGTGGAAATAAAAGAACGTATGAAATTGGTGCAAGGTCTCACAGTCTTAGCAGCAACAGCTCTGTGTGTGACTTTCACATACCACAAAAGACAGGCCCACAGCGTCAAGGCCTACAGGCCGTGTGCGTTGAGGCCCACACATTCCAGGATCTGCAGGCCAAGCTAAGTCAATTTATGGCTTAACCGCCTCAAAATTTTCCTTTTCTTTTTAGCTACCGTTACATACAGCAATAAGGCTGTGGTATCTTCATTGTGGCTTTGAGGCTGACAAATTGAGCTCGATAGAGGCCCTTACGACCTTGATTGCGACGTGAGGGTGGAGAGTGGGACAGTTATGAACTCCCCCCCCCCTTCCCCTTAAGAATGGGCCATGTGTGTGGCGTCCCCCTCCCCCACCAGGGTTGTTTAACCTTCACCTTGTTTTCCAGTGACGTCAATTGTCAGAAAATGCTGTAATTGCAGCTTTCTTCTTCTCCATCTTGTCGTGAACCCTCCAATTTCCTCACATGCATCAACAGATACCTCGCTCACATCCTGGAGCAAGAAAAAGTTGTCATTGCCCCTGTTGATCGTGGCGGAGGAGGAGGAGGAGAAGGAGGAGTCAGACGTCGTTGAGGCCGTGATAAATGGCTGACAGGTTAACAAGAGTGTGGGCATGTGGAGCAGCACGAAGAGCAGCTGGGAAAGATTTGGCAGAAATTGCAAACCATTAAAGTTAAGAGCATCAAGAAGAAAGGAGGAAAAAAAGGCGTGCAATTATTCAAGGCGTGCGTAGGCACTTTCCGTCCCAGTTTGATGTCACTCATTACTCAACGAAACTTTTCTTTTTTTTTTGTCCAAAAAGTTTCTCCTCATATCCCACAGTGTCTGCCTGAGTGAGCTACAGCGCACGTACGCGCTGGCACAGGGTGGCCAACAAGTTCTACTGCAGTTAGTCTCCTGGCCTGACCAGACTTTCACATCTAGGTGCGAAGATATATGCATGCGTTATAACGCAAAAAACATATGCATTCGTTGATCAGGGTGCTCGACACGTGGGTGCTTCATTAAATAAGAAAATGTTTCAACATCGACTCGTCCTGTCGACTTGTCCTCGGACGGCTTGCCGGTGTCGCACTCCGTCACGACGTCGAACTTCACGGCCGCCAAGTTTCGGCACGTGTGACGGCTACAGAACATGAGCATCGTCGATATTGAATATTTTCTTAAGACTTCATTGTCCAATGAAAGGCGGTGGAAGAAGAGAACTTCTTGGCCACCTCGTCTGTCCTGCTTTGCGTGGCTTTGGGCCTCTCGAGGCCTCTTTTCTTCTTCTTTTTTGCGTGGGCCGCGATGGCTCCTTAAGAATTCAAAACAAGGTGCTTGTTCAGGCCAGTGAAGAAGAAGGGATTGTTACAAGCGGGCGCCGGGAAGAAGACGAATCTCGTGCGTGCCAAAGCAAACTCCGCACGCTCATTTTCAGTTTCTTCCACACGTCTTCTGCCTGCCTTCTCTTTTGCTTTTGCCTTTCTTGGCTTGACTGAGACGATAAATTCTGCTCTGATATTTCATTTCGCTGCCCCCCTTGGGGTCATTACATGAAAATGTGACGCCATTTAGCAGCCGGACAAAGTCTGGTAGAGATGGATTGGGACAGGGCCCGGACAGGGCCCGGACAGGCCCAGCTAGGCCCAGCTAGGCCCAGGCCGAGCCAGCACAGGAGGACATGGCTCAAATGGTCACCACAGATGTGACCGGCCAGATTTTCTACCTCTTCGGTCCGCTGGCCCTGAGGCAGCGGCACCAAGAAAAAGGGCTTTGAGTAGGCGAACTTTCTGACTTTCTGACGTTGCCATTGACGGTACGTTTGAAAGACTTAATCCATCCTTACAGGAGTACAGCAGAGTGATCCAGGGGCAGCATCCATCCAGGATAGGGATTTGTCCCAACGTTAGATGATGCATCTTGGGGAGTTGAATTGTGCTCACAGAAGTGTGTGGACTCAAAGATTGGTGCTGGAATATGTGCGTAATCTATGATGGGGAGTCGAAGGGTAGGGATTGGCGGCAGCCCCAATCAGCGTGATTCCTGATGTCCAAGGTGACAGAATTCTCCTCTCGGTCGAGATCAGTGACTCCGGACCAGGAGCCACTGGACAAGTTGGTCCCATTTGCTGACATTGATAACATGCTCAGAGTTGCCAAGTTTCCATTGCTTGGGGGACGACTCTTTGAGAATTAAGGACTCAAAGTGTAAACTGCGCCGTCGGATTGAAGCTTGCAAGACGAATTGGCTGCTCCACTGATGAAATTGCACTGACATTTCCCAGATATTTGTTGTCGTTACAGCAAATCTTGCATGCGGAGGAACTTTTTCTTCTTTTTACCTTCACGCTCGCTCTTCGCACACGTTCGGAGGCGCCCAAAGTCGCTCAATTTCCCGGACTTTGGGGGGTTTGCACATTGAGCAGCAGGAGCAGCAGCGCGCTCATTTCTCAATTTTCCGAGTAAACAAATTCCTGGAAAGAGGAACTCGACTGTCGCAATGGGGTGTGAGACGTGCCCATTTTTTTGGGCGGTGACGCTGGCGAACAATGAATGGGCGCCTCGCAAGGAGGCCGGCAGGCAGGAAAGAGAAGAAGAAAAAAGAGATAGCGTTTATGCAAATTACAAGGTAGACTCGGACAATTGGCACGTTTTTGTAGTGCGCGTGCAGCCTTCCTTTTCCTTCTCTCTCTGTGTGTGCCCTTTATTTTCAGGCCTACAGGCTAGGCCTCTTATGCAATCATCTCGGTCTCTCTCATCCACTTGAAGGCTGCCGCACGCGCCTGATCCTGCAGGCTCACGTCGGTGGTGAAACAGCGCCGCCGTTCTGCTCGTCATCCCCGCTGTCTCCTGCCGCACGAAGAATTTGTCACTACAACTGATAGTAAAAAATAAAATAGAGAGTGGTGAAATGCGAAATGTATTTTAGCCAGATTCACTTCTTTTGCAAGATTGATCAACTTTTCACACTGCTGGCCATGGGTATGAAATAGTAGACAATGTCTCAAATGTTGTAGACTTTCAAAAAGCACCTGAGGGTGATGGTCCTGGTGCCTGCAGAGACCTCTTTGACTGCACGAAGCGATCACAACACCCGATGCAAGAACGTTACTAAGGCATCGGCGTGGCATCTGGGTTCGGTGGTTCCTCCTCACCTCTTTCTGCTAAGAAATGGCAGATCGTTTGGCCAAATCACAGAGTGGCACCATCTTTCTGTATCTTTCATTTTTGCCGAGAAATCACATTTTTCTCAGTAAGTCAATATCTGTCAGGTAGCGTGGAAGTAGCGATTTTGCTGCCGATTTAACCTCCATTTTTCTTCCTCCTCGTGTGATGTCAATGTTATGCCCAATAAGGCACGGCAAATTGAGCTCAGTGACGCTGCATTTGGACTTGGGGCTCCTGCTGGAAGTAATGGGTGGTCGCTGCCCACTTGTGCGACTTGGACGTGATCCTGAATTCGAGCGAGCTTGATGAATTTTCCTCATTCTTCTTCCGGATTCCGGCGTCGACGGCCGACAAAGCAGGATTAAAAGTTGCAAAATCTCGGTAGCAAAAGATCTATACTTAATAGACTCTATTTATTGCTTGTCTCCATGAATAGAGATGGTGCAGGCTCGTGACTCATTTTGAAGGTGTTTGCGTCAGTGAGCAGACATTCGCACCATGGAGAGCAAGACCGAAAAGGCGAGCGACGACAAAAGCCGCTATGCCAATGAAGTGACAAATGATGGTGTCAGTGACACAGACGAGTTGCGGACGTGGTCAAGATCCCGTCATTATCTCATCAGCCTTGTGTAGAGACTCATTTTTAAGATGTACCCGAGCAGTCTCATGCACGGCCAGTTCGTAGACAAGCAAGGGTTCGACGAGACCACCGCGGAAAACGTCAGGGACTGAAAAACCGTCGCCAACTCAGTGCCAACGAAAACAAAGCCACTGGCAACTCTGGGTCGATACGCGCCAAGGACTGTCCAGCCCTTGGTAACTCTGAATGACGATCTCGGTGGAGCGGAGAGAGGAGTTACAGACAGGGTTGGGTTGCAGACGTTAATCTCGCCTAATGACTCACTTTAAAACTCCCCAGTCCTGGACACGTATTAGTGGAACTGGTGGGACTTGAGGACGGTTCAGGTCTCGCTCGTCGAGGCCTAAAAGTATCTCTTTCCCGATGATTGACAGGAACGGGATGGTGATTGACGCACTTTGGCGTCCCGGCAGCCCGGTCTTGGGTGGGTGCGCCTGACTCACTTTTGCAATCTCTCCCCGTTTTTCTGCCCTCCTCAGCCCTGCTCCAAGGCACAAATGCCTCTTTTGACCGGTCCTCGGGCATGCACGTGGACAGGATGGGCGTGGAGGTGTCTGGAGGGGAAACTGCTGACAGGGTGGCCAACAAGTTCCTCGTGCGCTGCTCCTGGTTTCACAATGCTTCTCAAGGAACAATGATAAAAAAAAAAAAATTCAGTGCTGACGGCACGCATGCAAAGCTTGTCAAGTCCTCTGTGGTGTCGGAGTGCGAGGCCATCAAGTTGCACTGCCTTCCACGGGCGCCCCCAATGAGTCGAGGCTGAAGTATGTAATACGCATCATACGTAATGTACTTAATGAGCGTCGTCAAGATGAGACGTACTTTGTGAGGAAGGATCGTCAAATAAAACGAAGGTAGCAGGCGTTCTGGGCCACCCTGTACGCACTAATGTGAGGGAAGGATAACATCAGTGAGTTATTGGAATGAGCTCAGTTGCACGAGCAGAGAACAATCTTAATTTTTCGGCCTAATGCATTGAGCAGCAGCAGACACGAGGAATGTACATCCGCTGCAGAGGCAAGTATGTGAGGGGGCCTCAGTGCTGCCCATTTTTTGTTCTCTCCCTCCGTCGGCCGCTGCTTGGGCGCTTTTGAGCACCTCCTCCTTGTCGTATCCATCTCGCCACCGCCGCCGCCCAAAACCAGACACCCAAACTTTCACCGGGAGAGCGAAGAGAGGCATTGACCCTTGGCGGACGGCTTTTGGGTCACGGCAGGAAGGAAGGAAGGAAGGATGGGCAGGCCCAAAAATAAAAAAAAAGCATCTGACCGCCCCGGCAGCAGCAAAGAGGAGGGAAATTTCGACCCTTCTAAGTCGCTTGACAAAGAAAAAACCATTTCCTTAATAGGAAGAGGTCGGTAGCCTGCCCATTTTTTAGGCGGGCGCCCCATAAAACGCAATAAATCAAACCGACGAGCGAAGACACCAAGATGGCTTGGTCAAAAGTGACCTGGATAAAAACTGAGAAAGTAAAATCGCAAGAATGAAGGGGGTCGATTTCTCTTCTTGCGAAATTGCGATCGTTTTTTGCACAGTGGCAAACCAATCTGAGCGAAGAGAGGCGGAGAGAGAAGCAAGCAAATGAACAATTTGCAATAGGATTAATTTTTGCAAGCATGAGCAAGAGAAATTCTTTTGTTGTTTCGGGCGTGGCTTTCGTGGTAGAGTTGCCATTTCGTCGAAGAAACCTGGAGACACCGGGTTATCCGTTGGGTACCGAGTAGGGACCTGCACATTTTAAACTTGCCACTTTTGTCCTGTGCCCTCAAACGGATCGACCAATGGACGTGGTAAACAGAGAACACAAGGACCACTGGATATAAGGACCACCCAATATCTGCAGAGCCAACCAATATCAACAGCATTTAGCATGGACGGCAAAAAAAGCATTAAAAAACGGGTCAATTTCACTTGCCCTACAGCGATCCTTAGATGCATTTTACCACGAACGTTAACAAGACGAATGACACCAGTGTACATGTTGACCGAGGATGCTGAAATGCCTTTGTTTTCCGGTAAAACAAACGTTGGCACTGGCGCTTCGGGGACGACCCCCCCCCCCTCCGGGGCACAGAAGCCGGGTTTCGGGTAGACCGGTGGTGGTGAGAACCCCGCAATTGCTTCAGGAGTCTTTTCTCTCTCTCCTTCTCAACTGCCTCCATAAGTCATTCTGTCGTCTTCGTGCTTGTCGAATGAAATGACCAGAGAAGTCTTCGTGCCGTGGTCATTTTCCCGCTCATTTTCCACCGTGGCGACGGCGAAGACCAACGAGGCGCTGGGAATCATTTGGTCGCCGTGAGTGGCGTGCCAAATGAGGAATCCAAAGCCCAATTGACACTAGAATGGGCGCAACAAAGCTATTTTTCTTCATTTTCCCCCTACCCACGTATGTATGCATGCATGTGTGCTTAGCCAAACAGTTGTGTGTGCGCGACAGAGACATCCCGTTAGGTATGAGCACTCTACTCTCTAAAGGCTTTTGTCAGCAATTGGCTGCTTGGCTTCTCATTCACCTCACTCTTGCCACTCGTGCGTAGTCTGGTGAGAGAGAAAGAGAGAGCTAATTGACTACTTTGTACTATGGAGGGATAATATCCTGTTCTCTCTCTCGTCGTGAAAGTGCCTCTTTCTCATTAGCCTGGGTGACTTGCCAATAATGCAGGCGTAGCCAAAAACCCTTTTCTGCGCTCATTTTTCACAGCTCTGCGCGTGGGCCTTGGGGAGAGAAAAGGCTTGCAGCCAGGCAGATGCTTCAACGGCATCGGGGTGTGAAATGCTCTCGTCTGGAGTGTGGTGGGACCTTATGAAAATGTGCTTCATGCTCACAACTCCACTCTTGGCAACTCTTTTCTCGCTGGTGGCAACCACAATGGTTATTATGTGCTGCTGTGAGATGGGTTCAAAGAGACGTGCTCTTCGGCACTCTGGATGCACGAGAGGGGCTCCAGGACCCTCCTCCGGTGCACCCTGATCCAAGTCCACGAGGGGAGCAAGGAGGACGGGATGTGGGTGCTCCAGACTGTACGCTATAAATGGATGCGTTGACCTCTGTGGCTTGAGCTGGAGGCACTTGGCTGCTACAGAGGGAGTCAGCTCACTCCTCCAGACCACGTTGGCCGCCGACAGTGACCATTTTGAGGCGTGCAATGCTCATCACACTGTCAAGTGCACGCACGTGGCTCCATAGGTCGATCTTGATCCAGTTCAGAGCGAGTCCCCGATTTGCGTGCGTGCTGACACTGTAGGTGGGTGCGTACAGCACTGACGAGTCGACGAGCACTGACGTGCTCATGGCCGCGCTCACGCCAATGCTGCTCCTGACCTTTTGAAGTGAGGAGAAGATATTGCGTAAAAATTCCAGACGACTGAAATTGCTGGAGGAAGAAGATAAATCAGGGTTCTTCTTCTTCTTCTTGCTGTCTTCATCATCTCGAGAGAGTCGCAAAAAATGAAATAATGCCAGCTTTCGCTCTGAGGGATGCAATATGTCAGAAGGCGAGGATAATGGGTACGTGTGTGTGGACGCAGGGGCAATGATGGGGCATGGGCAATGGAGCATGGGCAATGGGGCATGCCCAGCCTATTAGTGTTTGCTTGCAGGCACATTGCGGGCTGAGAATTTGGCATTCTCATTTTTCGATCGTGCCATTTTGGCATCCGTTAGGGGGAGGGAAGAAGGATCAAATGTCATGACATGAGCTACATAGACAGATGTGTGTATGTGGTGGGACTCGTTTGTCAGTTGCCAAACTGAGAAGTTCACATCTCTTACATTTCATTGTGTTCATCTTGGCCGTTGCAGGCTGCTCCTCTTCTTCTCTTGGCCGACTTCTACAGGGTGCCAAAGTTCTCATCATCCATCTTACCTTTGTGTGTGACAGAGGGGACGTCAAGATAGTGAATCCAATAATAATGAAAGCACATTTTAATAAGCACCCTGTGAACAGGGAGTGTGTTAGATAGGGCAGATCTTATGCTACTGAGGTCCTTGCTACAATACTGAGAACAAAAGTTTTAAAAATGAGCATTCCCCAAGCAAGAAAGATCTCAAATAGCCAGGTAAGACCGATTTTTATGAAGGTATTATACTAAACACAGCATGACGGAGAGACGCTATTTTTTAGCATCAACACTTTCAGATCTGACACCTGAATGGATGTCTCAACTGTTCCTCATGCCAAAGGAGACCAGGATTTTCTCGTGCATTGCCAAGCCAAACAAACAGTCCCTCCAGACCTAGTTAGTTGTCTCCCTACCTGTGAGGCTCATTAGTAGGCCTCGGTGGGCCTAGGAGGAGGAGACCACCCAAAGAGCCGATTCTGCCTGGTTTTCCATTGTAACGCAGAAAGAAGATGCTTGCAGGAAGTGCTGATTAATTGCAGTCACAAGTACGAACGCAAGAAGAGATCACACCGGGTCTCCATTTCGGGTCTGCAGAATTTCGCGCCTCCCTGATTTTGTCGGGGTTTTTTTTGCGGAAGAGGCAAATGCACGATTGGTGCATACGGAAATACATTGGAGTGCTAACTTATTTTCAATGTTGACAAGCCGAATGACATCAATTTGTGTTACAGTAGCAGCTGTCTGTGTGTGAGAAACTGTCCCTCCCCCGGGGGTTTCGCCACTTCCGAATCCGGTTCGCACCCCGGGGTGCACAAGCCAATCTGTTAGATATCGATCGTTTGCTTGTCTGTTGACAAGCTCGACCTTCCGGGTGCGACCTTGCGTCAATGGGCGGCTCATTGGAGCAACCTTTTCAGGCAGTCGTGTTGGTTGGATAAAGGAAACGCTGCAAAATGCGTCATCTGGAGGAGGAGGAGGAAAATCCTCTGCGTACATCACGACAATTACGTATATACGCTGAATGCGTCAGTTTGGAGAAGAAAAAGTACCCCCATTATCCAAAGTTGCTTTTTTATGCTGGCTTTAAAAAAACATCGTTACAGCCGAGCTCAGTCTTTTAATATCATGTACGACAAGTGTCACTCATTAGCAAACCTCGGAATTTTTGGCGAACGTCTTTTGGAGACTTAACAAAAGGTTAACTTTACAAAAAGTACATTTTCGGGGGTGTTTTTTTTCTACTTTTTTTTTCCTGAGCCCTAAAATGCCATGGTGAATTAAAGCTCTTTCGCTAAGGCAATCAAAATGTTTTTTTGTTCTTCATTTGCCATCGGTTTTTGCTCAACTAATGCTGTTCTTAGTTCATATCGTCACTTCTAGTGAGCACCTCACTTTCAAAATTCCTCAGAACTTTTGCGTTCTTCTTGATTTTTTTTTCACTTGCCAATTTTTTTGCCCCCGAAAAAAACTTTGAGGTTTCTGCCTAAAATTCCGAGCTCTGAGTCATTACGTCAAGTAATTCATTATGCAGGAGAGGAAAAACCACGGCTCTCATTTATCAAAGCTTAAGTATGCTGCTAAAAGTTCCGTGAGAATTTGTAGTTGCAACTGAATACGCGACCTAAAAATTGCATCGAACATCACAATTGCTGCCGATGACCCAAAGTCGACTGCCCTGCTCGCCCACGGTCAAGTTATGCAAGAAATCATAAGAAATCATAAGAAAACATCGGCAACATCGCTTTAATTATACCAATATTAAGGTACTTGAAGATGTTATGCAGATGTGTTCCTTCTTTTTAGTTCGCCTGGGCAGCAAACACAACGTCCGGGCATCCATCCTCGCCTCCAGCTTGTGCTTGGACTCCTCCAGCTTGCGCCTGGGCGGCAATGGCAGCCTGGCTGGCAGCGTGGCCGGTGGCAGCATCAAGGGTGTCATCATCAACACGAGCAGCAACAGCATCAATAACAACGGCAACGAGAGCGCAAAGGTCCAGAACAACAACAACGCGGACAAGGGCCTTCACTCGTCCAGCGGCGTCAGTTCGGGGTCCAGCGACACGGCCAGCAACGAGGACAAGACCGAGACCCAGAGGAACGGCAAGACCAAGCTGCAGAGAGGTGGCAGCAAGAAGGAAGGAAGCAAATGTAATCACAATTCATCACTAGTCGTTTTGTATCAAACGAGAAAAGAGTTCAGTATTATATCTGAGATGTATTTTCAAGTGTCGTCTTCCTCTCCGGAGCCCATCTACGCCGGCCTGATCGACCCCGCCCGCGACGTCTCCGTTCTGAGGCGCGAGGCGGAGCTGGCCGACCTCCAGTCCGAGGTCGCCGCCCTGAGGAGAGAGCTGCTGACGGCAAGACGTACGGCGTTCGCTGCCCAGGACGCCGAGACCGCACTCAAGAGGCAGCTGGCGGACGAGAAAAAGCGCGCGGTCACCTTGGAACGCGCCTTGAGCAGCAGCAAGGGAGGGGATTCCATGGTCAGGAGCGCCGCGGACGCCGGCGCCCTGGTGAGGAGGTACGGCGAGCTGTACTCGCAGCTGCGACTGGAGACCCTGGACGCCCTGGACGCCATGCCGGAGTTGATCAATTCGGACGAGCTCAAGAACAAGCTACTCTTCTCAGTCGTCGTGGTGAGTATGAGCGCTGTAGCCCTCCGTAGCTCATGCCAAGCAACGTCTTTCTCCTTTCTGTCCTCCCTGCAGTTGGCCTTTCGCTCAGTGACGTCGTCGGTCGAGGCCAAGAGGGATCAGATCCGGCGCATCCTGCAGCTGCCTCCCCTCAAAGAGCCCAGCAGCAACGAGGATAACGACGACGACTCAGCGGAGGAGGAGATGGCCGTGGCGGACCTAGAGGAGGCTGTGGGGACCTATCTGAGGAAGGCCACTGAAAAGTTCGACCTGACCAAGAACGTCGACGTGAGTAGCACTTGACAGCATTGCCCTGTCTGTACAATTGAACATACGTGTACCTGTCCATCATCTTGCAACAGCCGTACCCGTTTTGTCAGCTGAAGTAGCGCGCGTCCATGGAAAACTGAATATGGGCCACCCTGCACTATGCACTATTTCTTCTCTACAGGAAGTCCTTACTCAAATCTGGGCCACCCTGTATGACTACCCTTGCCTGAAGGTTTGCGACGGCATCGTCACCTACGTCAAGGAGTGCGTGAGGGTGGCCTGGGGCCTCGTCAACCAGGTAAGACTGGGTCTCTCACCTTGATGAGTTTTTTTTTTGTTCTTCGCCCCCTTCTTGCGGTCGCACCACAGACTGGGAGTGTTATTCAGGCGGACGACGAAAACTCAATCAGTGATTTTTGCACCGCGAGCTCACCCACAAAATTGCTGCCATCGATTCTGGCCACGCAAGAAAACCTTCGGCAATTTTGCGATGCCACTTTTTTACCGCTAACGTTGGTCTGACGCATTTTGGTAAAATGGTTTTTGGGAGTACAAAAAATAGACGAGAGGACATAGGTGAGAATCACAAGCACTCACTCTCGATAGTATTGTTAGGTCACATAATGGACATGTTTGACAGTTGCAAGTCTATTGATGAAGGTCAGCTTCTGGCTGAAAATGCTATGCACTTAACACGTGACCTTGCAATAGTTTACCACAATTCGGACTACAATCTCTCAGTAGGTTTTTAACTCAGATCCTGACCACCGGCAGTAGATTTATGTACTTTTAATCCTTAAAAGTGGACCGTAAGCAATTAATGTAGGTCTCACAATGACCATGTGATATTTTCAGTTGCAAATCCACGTACTCGGCAGACACATTGCAGAATTTTCCTTCACTTTTAGCATCCCTCCTACGTCATCGAGTACGAGACGCGTCAGTTCCGCCCCGACCTCCACGTCCGCTATCACACGGCCGACGCCAGGCACGAGATCATCCAGACGTACCTGTGGCCGGCGCTGCTGGAGGGCAAGGACGGCCCGTGCGTACAAAAGGGGGTCATTGTCTCTTGAAACTTCTTTTTTTCCTTCACACTATAATAAATAACACATACTGTAGTAAGTTCTACTGAGTGTGAAACATTATCACAGCGAGGGGGTCGAATGAGAGGCCAGAGGAAGTGCAAATAAGATGTTCACGTACGCAGATGAGGAAATGATGAAACGATGACGCAAAAAACCCAAATTAGAGCGGTTCCGTTAAATTTGGGCTGGTGAAAAGAGCACAAAAATGAGAAAAAAGGGAATCTACGCAGAAAAGAAAAGCGTCTATTTTTGTTATTGCTCCACACACTTCTTCTCCTCCTTCCTGGAGCGTCTGCAGCCCTTAGGATTTGCCCTGTAGGAATAGACAAACCTCCAAAGCTACTCTGCTACCTGTTAAATCTTCAATTAAGCTTTGATTGCCCCCCCTGCAATTCAAATCGACGTCTCAGTATAAAAGTGGAAGAGGAAGCAGAATAAATTGCCACTTTACTACTATGTCCTGCATTCTAGTCTGTCAAACCATGCACAGGTGGTGGCCAAATCATTGCTCTTGTAGATAATGTTTTGTTAAAGGTTTTTTTTTCTTTTACCTATCTAACTGTGCTACTTATCATACGACGGCTTCGAGCCCCATGATGATAATGAATTCTTCATAAGAATGCCTCCAATTCTTTCTCCCCCCCCCCCTGGCTTGTATATAGTTGCACAGGGTGTTGTAGATAGATCAAGATAAAGTCTCGAGTGTTCTAACTCCTCAAGCAAACGTTTTCAGCATTTGAAAGGTTCCTAACATAAAACTAATCTTTCACCAGGTTTTAACAGCACTTTGTCCAGAGATACTTTGTCCGGATTTATCAACGACACCCTGTAGCGATGTGTCCATGGTGTACAACATCTTTAAGTAGACGTCGTGAAGTTTTTCTTGTACCATAAGTTTTCTGTACATATGTACATACATTTATTTGCTTTTCCACTGGAGATCGTTGTGAGAGTTATACCGAGTGTTACAAATTTTTGTATAGTGTTCATCATGGCGAAATAAAGATATTTCTGAAAGAGTTGGACTGGCCTTGTCCGTGCATCTTTGGTGTGACCCTTGACGTTACCCATAAGAAGCCAAAAAATAACCTTTTTCGCAGGTTGGCGATAAGAGTTAGGAAAGCATCCTTCTGTCCAATTCTCCAGGCAAAATAAACTCCTTTTATAGTGACATCGGTTATAGCAAAACTCAGTGTATTGCATTAGGACTTTTAGGTCCCCACACTCTCAAGAAAGCTCTCAGTCTGCTGTGCCTTAACCCGAACTAGTAACTTCTTCTGCTATTGATCACATTAGATTGTTTCTTTAGCTCTGCGTAGAAACTACGATAGCAGGCGCAAGAACTGTTTCTCGTCTGATCTTGAGCCGTTGAGTTAGATTCGCGATGTCCTCCAAGATGCACCCGTGCACCCTGGTCACGGCCGTGTGCACAGCGGCTCTCGACTGCAACCACAGTCAGCCCTGCGTCAGCGGTACCAAGTTTTGTGCAATCCTCCGCTTACAGAAAACGTTCGGCCTGAGGCTGCTGTAATGAGTCGCGTTTACGTCTTTCATTAAGACTTAAAAGGCCATTTTGGTCACCTAAAATTCCGAGTTCTGACCTGAAAACGCGAGTTTTCTCACGACTTTCGGGACTCACTCGATTTTCTTTTTCTTTTTTTCACTTCTTTTTTTCAGTTCGTCTTGAAATCCTTTCCCGAGTCAAAAAAAAATTTGGAATGCGCTTGCGTGCGTTGAACTCACTAAGAGAGAGAAGACAAGTCTTCTATAACAGCCTGAGAGATCCTCTTGTGCATTGGGGAGATGCACAAGATCTAAAAATGTTTCGAGAGCGCAACATTCTCGAACTCATTCCGAGACCGTCACTACAGTGGAGTCTGGATTTAAACGCATTTCCGATCAGTCCTCGTTAAATCGGGATCTCCTCCTCTGAAGTGATGTCGATAAAGTCAGTTCTGTCCAGTGGAACCATTCAGTCAGCATCACCTCGGGGTCAAGGGACTTGATTCTTACATGGACGTTGTGCTCGTAGAGAGGAGAGACCCACTTTCAAGTGGAGGAATGGTACAGACCGAGTCCGCTCGAGTCGAGTCCGCTCGAGTCGAGTCCGCTCGAGTCGAGTCCGCTCGAGTCGAGTTCCATAGAGTTCCAGAGTCGAGTTTTCTCTGCCTACCCATTTTGTACTTCCTCAAAGCATTTTATTTGGTCGAGTGCGACTGTGAGCAAGATTTAAATATTCGTCAAGTCAATTTCATAACTTTTGCTACCAAACCACAAAAAGCCACTAAAATTGGCATCATACCGAAACAAAATCGAATTGTTGAAATGCAGCCACGTCCCTCCCATTGGCCCAAATCATCGAAATGTCAGTTCACAGAAAATTAGGAACATTGTAGAGTCTCGATTAAGCAATGTTGGACTGATCGCAAAATGAATAACACCGTTAATTGGAAACCCTGTGATGTGGACACGTCGGCGATTGATCTGCTACTCACCTAGATCCCCAATTTAAGGGATTTGGGTCACCCTTCGACTTAGTCGCAAACTGTTATTTTGCTCAAGTTGTTGCTGGTGTCCACTAACCTGACTAAATTGAGAAGCGACTGTATAGAACCCTTGGAGTGGTTCGTCTGCACCGAGAGCGCGGATGGCAAATTGGCAAAAGTGACAATTTTCATGCAAATTTCTGGGCTGTCGTGATGTCGTCTGCTTATTAGCGGATGAGGCACACAACATCAGCATTCTAGGCTGAAGAGCATGTTGAGCCAGAGAAAAAGTAGCAGTGACTCTGTAGTTGAGCTCTGATCATTGGCCAATCAATGAGATCACGGAGGAACACAGCCTGGAGGAGACTGCAGGCGAGAAGCAAGTTGAAACTTGTCATCAATAAAATCAGCTGATCTTTCAAAGTGAGAGCGGGAAATTCAAATTTGTCAATCAGAAGCGCAGTTATGATTGAACAGGTGTGCTAGTCTATTTCCGTTCACTATGCAAATGAAGCAAGAAAAACACCGACTCAAAATCTCTTATTTAACCCGAAATATCGCTAAATTGAGACTGTTCTGTCCTGTCTCTCTCCTCTTCTCGTTCTTTGTGGCAGTCATCAGCTGAACCTGATATTATCATCATTATCATTACAGCCTTGAAGGGGATATTTGCTAATATATTGAAGTGCTGATTCATCCTCCTTTGTGCTCCATTAGGGCGCATCTTACGGTGAGAGTAAAAAACCCTACCTTTTCCCCCCTTTTTCTCGCCGTCCATTTGCCCGTTTTCACCGCTCCGAGCAATCTTGAACCTGAGGGTGGACCCGGGCCTCGAGGCGCTCACCATGGGAGAGGGGGGAGACGTGAGAGGGCGAGCAAAAAGGGCTCCGATCACGCCAAAATCTGGGAAACCAAAGAGGAAGAAATCTTTTTCGTCGAGGCTTGACCTTAAAAAAAAAAACCAGGGGAGGAATGTTGACAGATGATTGTGAGCGAGGCCGAATGCAAAGTCAAATGTGGGCGGACAACAATAACAACAAAAAGTGACCAAAAAAGCCTGTGTGAAAATAGTCGAGGAGAAATTCAATCGAGGCCAGTTTTCTCTTCCTCCGCTGTGAGAAGTGCATTTTCCGGCTAGAAATTTGCAAAGTCGTCGTCGCCCCCCTCCCTTTTCCCCCTATACAAAAAGCCCCTGCAGAGTTGAACCCCCTAGGAGGCCAAAAGCTCGCACTCTAGTGATGAATAATGAGAAAGTGTCGTCGAAAATTGTTTTATGCTTCCTCAAGCGCATATTGATTTTCCTTGAAGAGAAATCGTCGCTTGGCGGGAGGGCTTTTTAAGCATTTTCTACCAATTACTCTTTGTTACCGGACCGATGACCAACTTTCGACCGCCTGATCAGGCTTTGAGCGCTGGCGCAACTCGGCTTTGGATGGCCATAATGACGCATTAGCATGTCATTAACGTGTGGTGCCATCATTGGCTCAATTATCGGCAGTCCAGCCTAATAAGGCTGACCAGTCAATAGGGGGAGTTACAGTGTGTCCTAGCTGAATCGGGGAAAGTTCTGAGTGTTCGCACTGCGACCACGACCGATTAGAGGTAGAAAAAGAAATGATATGAATTGTCCAAGTCAGTTGGAGTCGTCCCATGCCAAAACAAGGCTCAGACCAATCCAATTATTTTTTGAAAATAATTTTAATTTAATTTTTTTTTTTTGAAAAAGTGAGATGGTTGGATTGGCAAGTTTGCTGCTATGCGTACCCAACGGTGCCCACAAACAAAAAGGAGAACCTCGTCCGCACGATCAAGGACAGCGCTATCTTCCATCCCAACAACGCGGTCGATACCAAGTATCGTTCAGGAGATCAGCCAGAGTGTGACAGCTGGAGGCACTGAAGCTTGAGCGGAGGTTCCGGTCGGAGACGTACTCCAGGGTACCAGCTGGGGTGGTTTCACACTGGAGTACAAAGTGGCAAGTGTTGCCAGGAGATTCTGTCTCCAACACCGTTCCTTTGGCACGTCGATGCAGTTCCTCGGTGCCGCCAAGTGTTACAGTGGCGAAGGAACAGGGTTTGTCATCTGGTCAACACTGTTTTGATAGACAAGACTTAGTTGCTCTTAACTGACTGATGGCAACCCTGGTGGAATGAGTAGTCATTGGGAAATCACCTTCTCTGAATCTGATAGGCTTGAGTCCCAGACACAGTTGCCATAGTCCAAATGTGTGATGGAGAAACGTGTCGAAGGCAACAGCGTCCCAGAATGGTTTGTCACCACTTGGTGACCTATTCTAAAACTTTTACGGTCATAGTCAACGCGTGCATTGATATAATGTGTATGTATAATATTCGCATGTTTCAAATTTCGTACAGTGTACTAAAGATGCCGCACACTTGCAAGACAAAATTATTGGCCTTATTGTTGGTTTGGAGGTTGTGCTCACTCATTCGTTATGGTCATATTGTTATTACGTGATAGTTTGCCTTGTATACACGCTCCGGGGGTAATATTATGAGTGCTTGTTACTCTGGTATTGTCTCCGGGATGCTCGCGTTGACTCTCCTGATTGGACTCATGGAGGCGTCCGTGTAGTCCACCAGGTCGTCGTCATCTTCTGCTTCGGCACCTTTGCCTCTGTTTACAGCGCCGTTTTCCTTCCTGGGCTCATCCTGCTGGTCGTCCCTGCTCTTGGACTCTTCGTGCTCTTCTTCCTTCCTGGGAGCCACCACTCCGTTTTCTTCGCTCGTCTTGGTGCCGTTGGTGTCGTTGGGGCCGTTGTTGACGCTGTTCAACTTTTTGGCTGACTTGACAGGGGACTTGCGAGGAGAGTCCGGCAACCCGCTGTTAACGTAGGTGGGGGTTCCGTCAGGCATCTGGACAAAGAGAAACTTTCTTCGATAAGGATTCGACGAAGGAACCTTATAGAAACTTTTTACCCTCTGGTTGGCCAGCTGATCGCAGTTACAACATGAGAAGGCTTTTATCTAAGCGCATAACTAACGTCGCTTATCTCGTATACGGACACTTCTAATGTACTCAGTGCTTGGTGTGTGTGTGTGTGTGTGTGTATGTGGGTGTGGGTGGGTGGGTGTGAACCCTATGGTCTGTATTTACTATTGTTTTTCACGTGTGGCAGCCTCAAATCCAGCCTCATCTAGGTGATTTTTTAAGTTTGTTCCAAGTTCTTTGCAACACAAGTCTTCAGGCAAACAAAAATGCCAAAAATGCATCGAGGAAATAAAAAAAAACTTTAAAAGTCGTCTTGAAGTGGCCGGATTCAAGCGCAGGAGTGAAAAGAAAAGACGTCTAACTACAAACCTCCAACTGGGCAAAGCCTCTGCTAAACTCCTTTGTATTTTGTAGCCCTCGTGCCATGACAGGTTCTTTTTAAGGCCGCTACAGGCATGGAACCTTAAGTGAAGCCGAATCATCATGAAGTACAATCGCGGGACGTTCTTCTTAGTAAATTCACCTGAAAGGTGACTTTTTAAGTTGCAACTGCAACTGCATCACTTTGAAAGCATCAACCTCTTTTTTGAGACCTACAAGACCCTAGAAGGTGACTAGTACAAAAGGATGGTGTTGAGCAACTTATTCACTTTTGATCTCGCAACCTCTCACTCTTACATCTTGTGCTGTCCGGCAGCAAATGTTGACTTCTTCTTACTTTTTCGCTGACTGCGCTAAGCAAATACTTTATGAGTTTGAGTCATAGATATTGGTTGCAACAAAATCCCCCATCCATCGACCACAACATCGCTGCCCATGACGCTCCAGCAGTGGCGCCACAACAAGCCAATCCTTGCGCACCCGCTTCAACTAATACGTAGGCACTGCAGAGGTGACGCGGACCCACCTGGTTCAGGGCAGACTCGTTGGAGAAGCTCTTTTGCAGCCTCCTGCGCCCGCTCGACTTCTTCCTGATCAATTGCTGCTGTTGGTCGAGATCGGAGTAGATGTCGCTTTCGGACGTGGCCGCGTAGTAGTTGGAGGGTGAGGTCGACAAGCCGCCGCTGCCACCGCCTCCACCGGGACCCTGTTGTTCCTCCACACGACCGCTCATCTCGTTGAAGACAAAGATGCGCTTGTCCACGAACAGGCGGTCATACTGCAGGCTGAACTTGGCCGACGGGTGGCGGCTGCGATACCACTTCATGAACTTCTGCAGCTCGGCGCGCTGGAACAGGTACAAGAAGAGCGAATGGAGAGAGGAAAAACTCCCATGGCTGGCATTCTTTCACCACTGTCGGACGAACGGACAAAAAGTGTGTTGGCACAAGAATTCAGTTATCCAGACCTGGTCTTTGACCTTCTTGGAGAAGTCTTCGCCAATGAATATGTTGCTCCCCTTGAGCAGCTTTGTCTTTCTTAAGATCTCGTCCTTGTCTTGCCAGCGTTGGAAGTAAACTGTGATCGGGCGGCTGCCGCGCACGTCAGGACCGTTGAAGCTGCGCTTGACGCGTAGGATGGGGATGTCTCTGGGAAGAAGACCTTGGTCAAGGTGAAAGCCATGCTCAAGTCAGCAGCTGACAAACCTCGAAATCTGCATCTTCTTGTGTATGACTTCCCTGATCTTCGACTCAGTCACTGATGGATGCTCCTCTTGGCCGGAGTCTTGCTTCAGACCGTAGAACACCTGTGGGTGGGAGAGTAGAAAAAATCTTGCAACGTGACAGCACTGGAGTCCGCCCACGATTACCAGGTTGTTCCTCCAGCTCTTGTCCAGCTCCCACAGCTTCTCCAAGATGTCGTCTATCTCCTGCTCGATCTCTCTGACCCTGATGACCGTGCCCTCGCTCATGCTTCCCAGGTCGTCGACGCCGACCAGCCTGTCCCTCAGCTGAGCGATCTGAGCCTCTAAGTCTCTCGTGGTCTTTTCATGGGCAAGCTGGCGGAGGGTGAAAACGTCCCCCCGGTGGAGGGTGGGGGGGAAGGGGAAAGTTCGATTTCGTATCCTTTCCGAGGAAAGCTTTAACAGTTCTTCTTTTGTATGAAGCTTGCTTAAGCGAATCGTACCAATGAGTTGCCATGACTAAGTAAATGCAATGTACGCACTGGCGTCTTCTTTCCTGACGCATATTCTGATGACTACAGGGTGTCCGCAAGAAATCGATACGAAATCGGCCGCTTGGAGAGATCAGTTGGGGGACGAGGAGAGAGTGAGAGAGGCAATTTTACGTTTTCCTTGCGTCACCTCGTCGTACCCGAACGTGGTGGGGAACCAAGTTCGACTGTGCTACCTGTTCGCGCTCCATGGCCTCCCGCAACGTCTCCGCCACCTCTTCCTTCGCCCTCACCTTCTCCGCCTCCATCTCCAGCTTAATCCGCTCCCTCTCCGCTACCTGCCGCCTTTGGGTCTCCTCCTCCGCCCTCACCTTCTCCGCCTCCACTGCCTCCTTCAATCTCCGCTCGGACTCTACCTTGGCCGACTCCAGGTTCTCCCTGAGCTCTACCTGGGCGGTGCGCAGCTCCTCGATGACCTCTTTCTGACTGAGCACCAGGGTCTCCAGCTCCTGGATCTTTGTCTCTTGTCCGTCCACCTTCTCCTGCAGCAGTTGGTGCTTGTCCGGTTTAGGCTCCGGGCGACCACGGCGGCTGCCGCCCGGAGGACCCGGGTTAGACTCTACATCGCCGCTCAGGAGCAACAACAACGCGCTCAAGTGCATGGTGACCTTGTTCAGCTCCCACGAGTAGCTAGTTCATGGCTGTCCTCAATAACTCTTGAATGCAACCCCAATGATCTCGATCTTTCTGTCAGCACCACCTTCTTATCCTGGATTGGCACTTGACAAAGTGAAGCTCGGCCGCAGCAACCTCGCCCGCCTAAATTGGGAAAGCAAGTTGGAGGCGTTCACAGTGGACTTCCTTGAAGAGAGTCATTCCTGCTCCATCCCTTGAGACTTGAACACTGTCACGGGGCTGAGGACGAGGTCGCGTTATGCAGGTGTCACTGCGTCAGCAATGGCTCAGACAGTGAGACTTGGTAGGTATTATGCTCTGTACTCCCCGCTCTTTCCCCCCAGCCCTTTTTTGAGAGCGTGATCGCAGGTAAAGTGCCTCCCCAAGGACTTCTCATGCAATGAAGCAGAGCTGTCACGAGTAATGAAGGATCACTGTAGCAAGTGCTGCTAAGGTGCACGTACAAAATTGCTCGTCATCAATGTATGCCTGCATAACAGGCACACTTTGTACACTTTTAGAGGTGCAACTTTGCTTGCTACAGACTGTAGAGCAGGCGCAGCTTGTGGCGAGTGACGAAATTTCGTCCACGTAACAGAAACAGTCTGTCGAATTTTAGGGGTGCAAATATACAAGTTGTTGTTGCCTACAAAGTAGTGCAGAGCCTCAGTTTTCAAACCTACAGACATTCGTGGGTCATGAAGGATGGCTGTGGCAAGAACTGTTGAAGCACAAACATATACGTAAGTGCAATAATAGAACGGAACCTTCTGGATTTGTTTTGTTCCAAAGAGTTCGTCATGGACTTCAAAGTTATACTGATTACGTACGCCTTTATTGAATAGTTATACACCTTCTAACGACGCATAATGTGTTCTCATATGTACCCTACTGGGCCTTGACTGCACTATATTTCTCTCGGGATACAAAACGACCCTCGTGCAGTCAAGTCCAAGTCGGGTGCATATGAGTACACATTATGCGTCGTTAATTTGTAATTTAACGCACGATTGACTTTCTGAAAACCGGCATTTCCCCCTTTTTAGAGCGTTGAATCACAATATGTCCCTGTGCATAGTACAAGACTATTTCCCTCCAGACAAAAAATGAGCGGGGAAATATTCCGAAAAACGTGCGCTGAAGTAGCTCTTTTCGCATGAATTTATCACTTTCTAGCTCGAGAGCGTCGACGACCCGAGACTGGAGGTGCTGGGTGCCCGACGGTTATTGTCGATGGAGCAGGCATCAGCCCCAAGGACACCTCCACCTTGATGTCCTGCCCCATCTCTACAGTCTGCCACATGACGGAGCTTTGGGACAACCAGGAGGACCTGGCAACTTACGAGCCGAAGAGTGGCAGACCGGGTCAGACACCCACTGATGAGCTTGCCAACGCCATCAAGAGTGAACCAGCAAAGACCATATTCATCGCCTCTGCTGTGGGCAGGATGGCCATGCAGTTGGGTGGCAAGTCCCTCGGGTGTACCCGAACGGGCCTCTCTGAGTGATCCAGATGCTTGAGAGCAGGTTTAAGCGCTGCAAGGCCCTCTTCAACCCGTCCAAGGCTGGTCGTGCTCGACAGTTTGCTTTTACAATGGACAACAGGCAGAATGATCATCACATCAGGTCGGATGATGACGTCTCCATGGAGGCAAAGTAGATCATGACAACGAAGAAACCTCCCAGTGCCATGACGCTGGGGAACAACGCATGGAGCAGCCTCAGATGTGAGCCCATTTGGTTCTTAACAGCGAGGTCGACTTTTCCCCAGTAATTTTCTCTCCCTTCTTCCGCACGGCTCAGTAGAATGAGTGATTGTGATCCTTGCAGACTTGGATGAGCACTTCATACTCCAAGGTGAGCTTGGAGAATCCCCATTCAGGAGGGATGCTGACAAGTGTGTGCACAGAAGCTTCAGTTCGGATACACGCCTTGGAGAGCCTCTCACGGCTCCCAAAGCAACACGTTCGATTCCATCAAGAACAACATGGCCAGCAAGTAGACATATCCTTTATTGAAGTTGTGTGAAGTTTTGATGGCAAAATGTCCCTTTGTGAACATTAGTTTAAAACACATTTAAACTTATGATCGACGGTGCGAAAAACCCCTTGTAGATTCGAGTTAGTTTGAGTTTTAAGGCAAATTCGTCTGCGCCCTGTGCAAACCTGAGCGACAGAGTCATTCTTCACTACTCGTGACAAAGTGTGCCTGTGATACAAGGGAGTTCTCAAAGGGAGTTCTCAAATTTTGCACCTCCAGAGTGAACACACTGCACTTGTTCTGCACGCATTGATGACCGGAATTTTCGCACTCCATTCGCCCCTCAGCATTCGTGACAACTCGGCTGTCACAATCTGTAGATCTGGTTGAGGTAGAAAGTCTCTCCAGAATCCTGGCATTCATGACACAGGTCACTCACTCCTGCTGAAGCAACTTCAGCACCTGAACCTGACGTTGAGGACGTGATTGATTGTGCGTGAGCCATGAACAAGAGCACTTTTTCACCCCATAGCAGCTCTGCTTCAAGTGGAACTGGCACCATTAAACGATGGAGTGGCAAAGTTGTGCACCAGCAATTTCTGTCCGCAAAAAAGTCCCCTCTAATCGAACGACCCACTGTGTCTAAAGGCTTCCTCGTCTTCTTCTCGCTATCGAGTCATGTTCTACGTGCACTTTCGCTTTCGCCAGCTCAAGCACAGCTGTGGACATGGGAGTGGCAGGGAAAAAATACTCTTTCCACCCTCTCATGCAATGTGGTTTCCTTTTCTTCTTCTTTCTTTCTAATAAGCTAAGAGCTGCCAGAAGCAACCGAGTCGGCCAAAAGCTTTATAACAGGCGTTTCCTCTCGACTCTTTGTCTCTTTGGCGTGTTGTGTGCAGTATGTCTATGCTGACGAGTCCCTGAGTGTGGCCAATTCAAAAGGTGAGTGAAAGAAAATTGCGACAGAAGAAATGGAAAATACAGGGGTTCTTTTTAATTTTGAATGGATTACTTTTGACTGGCTGCAGATACGCAAGTGGATACGCAAGTGGTTCACCCCTCTGTGGAAAGCTTAGAAGCTGCTCTAAAACTAAACTCATATGCACTTTTGCCTTAGGACCACTCATTTGTTCACAATGCAGTCAAGCTTTTAGTGTGTGGTGAACTCTGCAACCGAACAGAACTTTCATCCGATGTTGTGGAAAAATGAGCAGTTCTACAGCAGAAGTGCATATCAGGTCAGTTTTTGAAGAACTTTTTAGTTTTCAATAGAGAGGTCAACCACTTTGGTAGCTCAGTCCAGTCAAGAGTTATGGGTGAAAAAAAGAAGTGTGCACTTCCAGCACGTTATAAAAGTTTGAGTTAAAAGTGCAGTAGTGACACTGAAACATGGGAGGCAGTAGAATGAGTGACCTGATCAGCAATGTGATTTTGGGTGTGCTCAGCCTCCGTGAGAGTGAGGATCTCTCTCCCTCATTCGAGCTGTTTAGCATTGTTGCCAGGAATTTTAGGTGGTTCAGCTGCCAAACTTTTGGAAAAGAAAACAAGATGTGTTTGTTTTCACATCCCCCACACGTGATAATGGATATGTCATTAGAACAGAACTTTATGAAAGCATCAAGTCATCGTTGTTCATGTTTTCTTTGCTCTTCTTATCATCAAAAGTATCATGCTGAGTTTCCGTGAAAAAATTGCTCTTGCTCAGGTCTATGTAGCATTTCCCTCCCAGAACTTTCAGTCTAGTTCCCACCTTTTGTCTGTGCGAAAATAAGGCATGAGGAACGCAATGCTATATAAGTAATAGACAATAGCCCAGGTATGAAGTAGCTGCGCAGCAACTTTTTTTGCTCCTTGTGTTGCCCACCACAATTTCCAGCACTCCCGCATGGTCGTGGCCGTGGGGAAAGAACAACTTTCATACTCTGTTGATTAAAAGTGTGATGTTTTTATCCTCCGCCTCACAACAGTGTTGTTTAGGTCTCTGCCTACCAAAACGACCTTGGAATATTCTTCTTCCTCCTCCTCCAGTAAAGTATCCTCAACGATGGCGTGAGTAGAAACTTTTACGACAAACTCTTTTTCTCGCTGGCTCTTGCCTGGACGACATAAGAAAGCCAGGACAAGAATCTGCTGTTTCTAACCCCTCCTCCCTCTCTCCCTCCCTGTGTATAAGTATGAACAATAGTACGAGGGTTGATGTAGCCTGGCAGCTTCGGCATTTTAAGGGAAGGACACGATTTAGGCTGGCAGGGCCGAGTGGGAAAGTCAAGCAATCACAAAAGCTCCGGTCAAGGTCAGGGTGTGCGCACGCGCAGGACGTGGGAATCCTGTCCCGGAAAAGAGTTTCCGGAGAGCAACAGAGCTCATGACAGAGATGACCCGGTGGCAGCTGAATTCCCGCTCAGGACTGTTCATGTTCTAGGCAGTTTCAGGGCCAACGTTATTTGGTCAATGAAGGAAACGAGAGCGGCAGAAAATAGGCTTTTCATTCATACTCGGACCAAACAGTTAACCGGTTACCGACACCAGGAGTAAGCATCCATCCAAGCCCTAATTCTCTTTAACCGGTCGATTGAACAACCGGTTATGTAGTCACACTGCGTTTGCAACACTCATAACTCGAATGCTTCCTAACTAACTACTACTTATGCAGCGCCACATTTGTGCCATCCCAAACGCTACCTCTTGACTGACGCCGCTGGAGCAACTCTTATTCCACCTAACCAGCTGACAGTGTGATTTGATCCTAGCCAGTGATATAGAGAGTATCTAGGCTAATAGATACGCTTCCCTGCCAATTCGGCCTTCCCCCTCATACTGCCGCACCTTCTTTTTTGAACAGCTGACCTGTGCAGTGCACCCATGTAGTCATGAACAATTGAGAGAAGCGAGAGTTCGGGAAGACAATCAAGTACTCATTTAACGCACGATTTCGGGAATATTTCCCCCTAATTTACTGTCTAGAGGAAAATATTCTTGCATTATATTTCCCTCACTACTATATTCCCCCACCCCCCCGGGACATATTGTGAATCACTACTGTGAGACTCGCCCATGGTGAGGGGGCGCTCCATCCTGAATCCGATTCTGCTGACTTGCATTCAGCTGACTCACGTTCAGCCTCTTTCAACTATTTTGGAAGCATCGAGAAAGCGGGGAGTAAACATTCTAGAAATTGTGTGTTAAATTACATAATCAATGACGCTCATAATGTGTACTATATTGACCCTCTTTGGACTTGACAGCACTCGGGTCATTTTATATCCCTCAAGTCCAACGCAGGTTTATATAGTACTACAATATGCGTCATTAATATGTAGTTATAACACCCATTGTCATTGGGGTACATACGGGCCAGTCCTTTTACATATATACAGATTGATCTACATGATGAAACTGAATTCCTACTGTTCCTTAGTTGTCCAACTCTCGACAACTGCATTCGGATTCATGTCAGCTGGTTTTTTTTGACTGCCCGATCTATTACCCTAGATACTCTCTATATCACTGATCCTAGCACACCAGCTAACAGTCAGTGTTCTGGTTAATTCAAGTGCCAACCGGTTTGGTGACCATGCCTTAGCACACAGAACAGCTGTAGCTTCCGTCTCCTTGAACGCAGTTGCGTGATTTCCCTTACTTTTGACTCAGCCAAGAAGAAAAGTGCGGTTGAGGCTGGAGCCACCGCACCGGTTGCTCATAAAATCTGACCTCTCAAACGGAGACACTTGAACAAAGGAGGGTAAAAAAGAAATGCTGCGTTGGTATCGATGTATCGGATAAGTTGGACTTGAGACCGGCCGCAGGACAGTCATTGGTACAGTGGGTGCTGACTATGGGGGATTCAGAGCAAGGGCAGTTTCGGCTGAGCGGGAGAATCCACTTATATGCGGCATCCACTGTGCTGCTGCGCCGCTGCTGCCTACTGGACTCAAGTCGAACTCATCCGATGTTTCAATATTGTCGTATCAGGCTCGCAGTCGATAATCCAGTGGGACAGAACCGATGTTTCTTAGTCGAGGCCGGAGGTTTTGGGTCGTCTGCTGAGGCCTTCTAGGCCTGAGTGTGGCACGGTTTATGCTCAGTCCACTTCAGCAGCCCTTCAAAAGAACAGTTGTGAAGGGGCCTTTTCCAAGTTTTCTGAGACTGTTTCGATACAGGGAATGTGTGTGGGTCCGAACCTGCGATGGTCGTCGGGTAGCATCTAAAAGTGCCAGAAGGGCGAAAAGTGCCAAAAAGTCCCATTTAGTTAGCACTCGAGGAGAGGGGGGAGGAAGAGCACAAAGCACTGAGACTTCTGGCAAAAATGGCAATTTGTGAGCGAAAAAGATCGCCTGTGTGACCTAATTTCTACTAAATGAGTGGCAAGTCTGAGAATCGCAGGTCTGTGCCCTCTTTTTCTTATTTGCACTCACGTTAGTCGAGTTCTCAATCGTAATAATAAAAATCCATTTAAAGCTGTATCACAAGAAAACGCTGTCGGCCATGACACGAACAACGTGGTCGAGGCCAGCAAGGGGTTCACAGAGGACAGAGCTGCATCAGAGAATCTGTTGCAGCTGGAGTCTGAACAAGTCCAGCTCCTCCTTTACTTCGTGCTGCAGCTCTGAGGGCCCAGCAGGCGGGTCCACCCTGACGTAGTCGGCAATGTTGACGATTGCCTCGAAGTGTGTCTGATGGATGGGGTCATCGGGGTAGAGGCCCTAGTACATGTCCACGCAGCTTTAGTTGCTACAAAAAAAACAGGTATGAAGCACCCGCTTTTGTCTTTGTTGTTTTTGCTCAATAGCTGCCAGCTGTTGGACAACTCATTCATCACCTGCGCAGCCGTGATGGCCTCCAAAGAAGGCTCGCACCAGTCTCCCTTCGGCAGGTGCGACAGCAGGGCCATGTTCTGCAACGTGAACCCGTTCTTATCCACCAAGTCCGTCAGCTCCCTGGGTAAGGCGGCCATGGCCACAACAACTGTTATCAACGGTATCCGTTGAAGCATTGATGTTGCAGGTACATGGAGAGAGTGTGAATCAAAAATGTCCTGACGTCGACAAGAATTGTTCCTTTCTTCTTGGACTAGCAGTACGAATGTTTGTATTGATTTTCCTCCTCTGTCAGCTAATTCCTATCTCCTGCTTCTCCTCCGGGTGTTGCTTCTGGCATTTCGACCATGGTCGTCTATGCCGTCGTCGTGGGAGTGGCTGCTGTAGATCCTCCGGCCCTGTCGACCTTGGTAGTCGTCGCCCGGGTTGAGGTCGAAGTAGTCGTCGTCGTACTCGTGCCTGGAACGGCGATCGCGGCGCCTCTCCCGGACGGACTCTGAAGTGAGGAGGACCGTAGATCAGTACATGGTGCCTCAAGCGTATGCATCCTTTTTTTTCACGCCGCAGACACCCTGTAAGGGTTAACAGTACTTTTCTTACCTCTGTTTCTGCGACCTCTTCTCTTGTCTCTTCTGTCGCCGTCTCCCTCCTCGCTGTCGGCCCTGACCACTGCGCTGGGCGGCGACGGGTACAGCTCGATAGTGGGCAGGTTCAAGGCCTCGGCCGCGGCGTCCAGTCGCCTCGAGGGTGCGGGAAGCGGAGAGGCCGCCCCACGATCGGCCAACTGCTGCCTGTGGCTTTTCTTGGTCTTCTTCTTGTCCGCGTGCAACAAGTGAGGTCCGAACTCGGCCTCGTCGGGCCTGCCCAAGGAGTGGAAAGAGAAAATGTCTCGCTGCTTACGCGGTGAAGAAAAACAACTTGCCTCAGTGGAAGAAGATGAGCTCCGCCGTCGTTGGTTTCCCCCACTGAGATGCTTCTGATCACGTGTGGATCGTGTCTGGAGGGTTTGGGGGAACGAGGGGGCTGCCAAAGAAAAAAAAAGCTCGTTTTGGGGGAGACAAAAGCATCCAAATGCGCAGATGTGATCGACTCTGCGATCGATTCCTTTTGTGACAAGAATAACGCATTTTTCTCTGTCAAAGGAATCCTCAAGTTGCCATCCCTATTTGAGCACTATGTGTTTTATCTTTTTTTCCGCACTCTTTGAGTTTTGGGAATTGGCGTGGGCGTTCCTCTGTGCGCCGGCGCCTGGTTCAGGCTGGCCGCGTCCCCGTCGTCCAACCAGCAACTCAGCACGATCTTCTCCGGCCTCAGCTGGTCGATGGACGCCGGCAGGCTGAGGTGGGACTCAGTTGAGCTCTGACGGTGGTTACCCCCTATAAATAAGGAGTAGAATTAAAATTAAAAAAGATGTAATTTGCCGTACATCTGTTTTAGACTCTTTAACCAGTTATGCTCGGACAGAAGCCTTTGTTCTCATTTGGAGGATCTCTTTTCCCTCCCTCCCAAAAAGTCAGTAAGGTTTAGGGTTTTTAAAAAAAAACTTCGAAATTCCACGAGTCAACCAAGAAACTTGATAAAATACCGGGTGCGGAGAAATAATTTTTACACTTTGTGCACAAAACTTCATCAAGATCTAGTTTGGCAGTCAGGAATGCAAGGTCAATTGCACAAGGTACTCATGCAAATGGGAAGGTAATGACCACATTTTTCTCAATGTACCCCCCGCTGGTGGCAATGATGCCATCCAGCCACTTCCTGAAGGCAGAGCAACTCTTCCTGATGTAGTCTGCTGACATCTCATCCCAGCACTTGTTGACAGAGATCTTGAGGGCATCGATGTTGGGGTGACGGACACAACAGGCCTTGGCCTCAATGCGCGGCCAGAATGCAAAATTCAAGATGTTTCCGTCAGGGCTGTATGGTGGCCACATCTCCTTTGGCCAGAAAGGGATGTTCTCCCTGAGGAGATCTGGGCCTTGTTGGATGTATGGGCCGGGTCACCATCCTGCTGAAGGACCACATTACCGTCAGGAAAGTTGTCTGCGACCCATGGGATGAGGTTGGTCTTCAACATGTTCACGTAGTCATCAGCATTAAGGTGGTACCCAGCAGGGAACCAGGCCAGTGGTGGCACAAGCCCATAGGTTGTAACAAAGCCCAATGACATCACACTGGCAGGGTGCTTGGTCATTGTCAGTGTCCTGATGGTCTCATCAATCTCACCACTGAAGCTGATGTAGCAGTCATTCCTCCTGTTCCTCACAGGGTCAACAGTCCAGGTTTTCTCATCGGGGATGATGACACGGTTGCTGGAGCTTTTCAGGTTGTTGAGGAGACCTTGGCAGTGGTGGAGATGGGTCTTCTTGATCTGTTCTGTCAGGAGGGGCCTCTCCACCCTCAGACTTCCTGCCTAAGTTTTTGACTGTCATCCTCCCTGTCTTCTCCAACACGCTCATGTCCTTTGCGTGGGAGCAGAGTGACTTCAGTGGATTGGCCTCAATGGCCCTCTTTACCTCCTTTTGGTCAAGCACAGCCTTCCTGGCGCTCCACGTCGTCCTTCTTTCTCACATTGTACACGGTCAGCCTGGAAATGCCCAACTGCCTCGAGATCTCTGTTGGTGTCTTGCCAACCTCCAAAAGCACACGGATTTGGATGCGCTGGTCTCGTTGGGAAGCCATTTTCTCTGTTGTCCAATCTTGTTGCTTCCTTCTCCTTTGCCGATTCATTGATTGCATCCGGTACTTTGCCCGACCAGACAGAATAGGTCATTGGAAATCTCTAAACCTAGTAATTGATGGTGAAGTAAGTGAATTTTTTTTTTCTCCGCACCCGGTAGAATGTTAATCTTAGGCCTCCGGGATGACCTTGCCAACTTTGAGCTGGTGAAGAAGGTTTGCACAGAGGATCCCAGGCAAATCCTTGCAGTTCTGAGCATCTCATTGCAAACCTCAAGCAAAACTGCTTGACACAGCCAAGTCCATTACAGCTGACCACCCTACCGACCCGGCCCAATGGACATGGGTCAAAGAAAATTCTTCGTGTAGTTGTTTCTGGTGGACAGAGTACCTACTTCATGTCAGGCAGAGACTAAGTGATATCACATTCTTTGAGGCTTGCGATCATGCACGGTGTATTAGGGAGTTGGTTTCAGTGCTGAGTAAGATGGGGTTCACTCTAAGAATTCTGCCAGTCCGAGACATAACAGACACACTCCGGTCATGACATGGAGTTCATGGTGGGTGTCAGCAGTCAGAGCTGTAATACAGTTTTTAACGTCGTCATGCAGTTATTGACAACTGGGAAGGAGACGAAGACAGTGGTGTCTGGATACTCTTGACCTGGGGATCTCACTGAATTGCTAAGCATCAAACGAAATCATATGTTGTGTTGCTCTTTCTGTCCAATCTGCATATGATAAAATGTAAGTGCAACTGGTACCAGATGGCAATTGGAATTGTGAAGCCATTATCATCTGAATAGCATGTTTTCATAGTATGCATACAGTAAGCCCTACTTATAGTGACACCATTGGGGCAGAGCCAAAATGAAAGTGGGTGTCTCTATGTCCGCAACCAATATAATTAGGCTATAAAATGGGAATACTGGGTATCCACAACAAGTGCGCGTGTAAACAAGGGGAAAAAACTTGGTTCATTCATTGAACGAAGAGATTCAGAAGGTGCTGCTGGATAATGTAAAGCAGGATTTTTTGAAAGCAGAATTTTTTGAAAGTAGGATTTTTTGAAAGCAGGATTTTTTGAAAGCAGGATTTTTTGAAAGCAGGATTTTTTGAAAGTAGGATCTTTTGAAAGCAGGATTTTTTGAAAGCAGGATCTTTTGAAAGCAGGATCTTTTGAAAGCAGGATTTTTTGAAAGCAGGATTTTTTGAAAGCAGGATCTTTTGAAAGCAGGATCTTTTGAAAGCAGGATCTTTTGAAAGCAGGATTTTTTGAAAGTACAAATGTATGACTAAATCTTTCCCAAAATGTCACCATGAGCGGGTGTGTCACTATATGCGAGAAGTTTTATGCTATAAAAAGATTGGGACTGAAGAATTCGATCACTAAAAGCGTGATGTCACCATATATGGGTGTCACCATAAGCAGGTTATGCGGTATTCAAAAATAAACATTGCAGTGGTTAAGCTTTCCTATTCTGTATATCCTTGTATTGAGATCTGACAGTATTTAACATTAAATACAACTCCCGAGCGTGTGGGCAAATAGCTCTTCATCGCGCATACACAACAGCAAAGTGTGTAAAGTTACTTTGCTACGCGCTACAGATGTTACAAGACAAACATCACTGTGGTAAAGCGGACCAAAAAGCTCTCGGAGCACGATGTTCCTCGCCCCCCCCCCCCTGGACTGTCGATGCCCTTCAGGGGCAATATTAAAATCGTGTGTAAAGTGCCACTTTACGAACTTGGGTGTGAAGGAATCAAAGGCGGGCAGATCAGTTCATGCGCCCAATTTGTGTCCCAGGACACCAGACCTCACTGCACAAAATGATGTGTGCAGGGCAGAGTCAATAAAAAAGAGGCTGTCACACAACAAATGTCCTTTGAGGCAAAGCCTAGAAACTCTTTTTGAACTTTACAGCTCTTGGCCCTTGTTGTGTTTCTAGCATGAGCGATTATTTCTGACTGACCAGTGTGTTCTAGGCCAGACCAAAGAACGAAACTTTTGGAATTCCGGTGAGTGCATTGTCACCTGATGCAAATGGCCAATCTGGAGTCATAAATAACTTATAGAAATAAAGTTTTACTGCATAATTTCAGTACATGACCTTTTCAGATGTGGAAGGCAGAGCTAAACCCACTTTCTTTCATTTCTTTTAAATGGAACGTCTTCCCGGGAAGTCTTACAACAAATATAGCACGATTAGAAACAACGTTCTGGTCTAGTATACAGACCAGTTGATGTAGCGTATGTGGGAGTAAATAGGTCATTTCCGTGGGGATGACTTTTCTGCTCACGCTCTATTAGAGTGAGCTGATGTGAGCTGAGACACTGATTAATTCAGATCCTGAGACACAAGTTTGAGCGCAGAAGCTCAACATTGCGACTGCTCATTTTGATGCTAAAATGCCCAAAAGTTAGCAGGGCTGGGCTTTTAGCTGAGCCCCAGAGGTTTGACCGAGCCAACTTGACCTGTTTGAGGCCTCATATTGACCGAGGGCGGAGGCCCGAGGTCAACGAAAGGTCCAGTACAGGTCAAAGAGGGGGAAAAAGTGGCCATGCAAGTTTCACTTTGAAGTGAACTTTTTCCCCTTGACCAATTTTAATCGTGCGCTGCAAGTTCCAAGTTTGGGGAAAGCCCAGTTGCATCAATGTTCACGTTCGCTCGCACAGACATGCACCGATCTAACTGAGGCCGGGGAGAATCTGACTGCTGAGCCCAGCGTCCAGGTTCATCTACTCGAAGGCATGAGACGACTTCAAGATGTCCCAGCACAAATTTCTGAGCTCGTATCCCAAATCTTTGAGTTGCGGCAAATCAATGTGGGCATGACCACCCCTTTCCTCCCGGTTCCCCCGGTTCCCCCGGTTCCCCCGGTTCCCCCGGTTCCCCCGGTAACCTCCGGTAACCTCCGGTAAACCCCTCTCCGCCGTTTTATTCTATGCAACAATAGAAAGAATCGACGGGAAAAATTCCTGCCCAGTCTGAGGCTCTCTGTGTACTGTAGTGTGTTGACCTTCGATGTCGGTGACCCTGGGTGTGAGCGACCTTGACCGTCCTCTGTCTCTCCCCGGCTCTTGATCCAGCCAGAGGTCAGAACTGAACGAACCCTTTCGAAGAGGACTCAGTCGATTGGATGGCTGCTGAGAGACAAAGCAAACAGTGTTGAATTGCATGGACAAACACGACCGTGAAGACGACTTTGGCGCTGCTGAGCCTTGCAACACTCGCTCCATTTTAGTGATCGACCGAACTTGGCTAAAGTCGAACCGAACCGAATTAGTCGAGCTGGTCCAACCGAACATTTACATATTACCTCAGTCCTGAAACCTAAGCAAGGACAAATCATTTTACGTTGCCAAAACTTGGGAGAGGAATTCAGCTTGATCTTTGCTTTGTGATCGTGGTGAATTTTGTGGTTCAGAGGCCTGAGTCAACATCGTCTACAGCGTCACCTTCATGAGGGATCGTCAGAATTGTGACTTTCGTCATGATTTCGTGAAATAACAAATTCCGCGATCATAATTAAAAACTTGCATAAGCAGCCAAAAAAATAAGTTTGCTTTCTACAATTTGCCGAGCATGTTCGGTTCGGTGATGGTGGCCGAACAGAGTTCGGACGATCACTGGTCCACTTCCATTGGCTCTAGGATTGCTGCACCGCAGGACTCGCAAAGGATCCCTGGCATGCGCTGGGCAGTGCAATATTGCGCGAAACGATGCAAGTTCATACTCGTTATAACCCGTTCACCTGGTTAGTGAAGTCTGGTATGTTCTGCCTCGGCCAGTCAGGTCTTTTCTCATGAAACAATTCCAAGGCCTCGCTTTTCGTAGCCTGAAATGCATTTTTTTGCCAGCTTTTGCATCCACTTGGCCTCTCTGTCCCTCCCTCTTTTACCTTCGAGCAATATTCTCCACCCTTGAAGCCTTTGATATTCTGTTGCACGGCCTCCCAGCTGTCGTAGATGCCAGGACAACGACCTGTGGAGCGTCAAAAGAAACGTGCTGTACGTGTACTGGTAGAAAAAGTGTCTCATCCATCATACGTGTCTCAATAACAGGTATTTCACCACCGCTTTGTCTGCTCTCACCATGGGTGACGACGTAATACTTGTTGGCGCTCCTCGTGGGCTTTTTCATGGCCTTGACTCCAGCATCACTGCACACTCTTAATCCCCTTAAAATTGGCTGCACACTGAGAGGAGTAAATCAGCTTGAAATGAGTGACCCAATATGGCGCCCAACTTGGTGGGCCCCAACTGGTGGTGGTGGTGGTGGTGGGGGGGGGGGGCAGTAGAAACTCGATAAATCACAGTGACTCCCAGTAAACACAGCCAAGAGGTCTTGAACCGAACGGTGAACAGGAAAGGCGGCCCTATCAGCCCGCAACGTATTGAAGCTCTTTCCACGCAATCATGAGGTCACCAATGGGAACGAGGACGACCACGTTGGCTCGACAGCCTCGAGGCTACTGTGAGGCTGGACCCAAAACGAGGCTTTGTACACAAGGCGATTCAAGGCGAGCAGGGGAATGTGGATTGAAGAGCTCGACTTTCGCCATTATGAGGAGTCAACTGTGTCGAGGAGAAAGGCTTCATAAGGCTAACCTGAGTCAGCCACCCAAAAAAGGCGTCGGTTGCTAAGTTCATGACACACACACAAACTGCACTGGCTGAACTATGATAATTTGAGACAGCAAAATGTAACTTATCCACACTGTCTTCCGCGCATTGTAGCTTGGACGAGCGAAAAAATTTGCACTCTCATCCTCTACCTTTGGCGGCTGACTGCTATGAACTGGCAGAAGACTACGTACATGAGCAGCGTCAAAGTGATGCCACGACGTGGACGATGGTTCACAAAAGTACCTACATACGACGTTCTAGTACACGTGGGACCAAAATTGGAGCTTAGATGCTGACCAATGGCATTCCTCAAGTCATTCATTCGTCGCCGATCATGGCCCTGGCGAACTCGTCGGATGCCGCGTACATTAGAGAACGAAAGAAGGGTAGAGGGAAGACCCTTCCTGAGAAACGATCACGGCAGATTCGGCTGAAAGAGCAGAGTTGCCAATATGTACAAGCACATATAATTAATCCTTCCAAATCAAGTGATGGTTGGATGATCATCAATACCCATAAATTATGCAAAAAGGGAACCTTTCACTGGTGCTTTGTTTGCCATTTTTGTCCCAATGACAGAGTTGCTGCTTATCATGAAAAATGTGGCTTGGAGTTCAAAATCCCCTTCAATCATTTTGAACCAGTCAAACATCTTGATGCAGTTTTGTCACCCTACTTGGCTCACTTTCTTTGGCACCCTTTGTGCACTGTTGCCCTGACCAACTTGGGCGCCCAGCAGAGGGTCTTCCCTCTCTACTATCTTTCGTTCTCTAATCTGTGTGCAGGTTACAGCTGACTGACACTTTCTTGGCCCGGGCGATGTCAATATTGTCGGATGAAAGTCGTTCAACATTGAGCAGAAACTGTGCAGAAAATTTTGAAACTCGTGTGAAGTAACGGCTCTCAGATACTTTGTTAGTTTTGCTTGCTTGAGCCTGAAAGTCTTTCAACCCTGTGAAAGCTTCTTGGAGAAAGCCCGAGTGGAAAACAGCTGATACTTTCCAAAAGCAGCTTCTCCCTTGTAGTCTCTCTGCACATAGCAGGGCAGACGAGCACCCGAAAGTCTGAGGACATGTTGGCAGGTGCTGTGGTCGTGGTAGTGGCCTGATCCTTACTGATGTTGTCGTGGTCGTCATCGTCATTGTTGCCGTGACATTGGTACTGCTGCTGTCACTATGAGTCGCATCCTCTACTGCTCTGACTTGGCACTCCGGATCGAGGACCCCAACGAGGACTTGTCCAACATCACTGAGTGGATTCTCACAACCACAGAGTTCAAGCCCGCCTACCCGGAGGGATGTGTGCTGAGACAGGAGGTAAAGAGAGGGAGCATTTGGGGCTGACCCTGCTGGAATTGTGCATAGAACCTCGTCTTCTTCCAGGTCGGCACCCTGGGCAAGTTGTCAGTGATCCTGATTGTGTGGATCGCCCTGATCGTGCTGACCACATTCTACTGCTACTTCTGCGAGCAGCGCCTCTTTCCCAAGCAGAGGTTCCTGGACTGGAAGGAGGGAACAGCCTACAGGAAGGGTCGCAGAGGAATTGCCTCACTCTTCTTCAGACACCGAGAAGCAGCAGAGACATTCTCCAAATGGTATAAGACGACTTAAGGCGTTGTTGCACTGGCACAATTGTGTCCTCCCCCTCCCTGCCTCCCTCCCCCACTCAGGACGAGTCCTGGTCTCACCCGGCGAAGAGCTTCTCTGCCCAAGACCACAAGCCCCCCACTGCTGCAGCCACCACCGCTACAGCCGCGGGCGCCGCCTGGATACGAGGCTGTCGGGCAATACAACCAGTTGTATCCAAGTCATGTCACCACCCAGGTGGTCGATGCACCCGTGGATGTCCCGGAGATCTCCTTCGGTCGCCGCGGGGCCGGAGAACTCAAGTTCAGAGAGTTCCGGCGCTTGGAGGCATCGCCCTCAGTCAAGAGGAAGTTCAGGCAGGGTCACAATTTCCTTCGGGGCTGCGATCACAGGTAGATGCTGCCTCAGCTTCTGTGTAGTCCTTGTTTCATATTCCTACTTTCAGGTATTATCCGCGAAATGTCAGTTCCGAATCTACAGAGCGTCTGACTGAGCAGTAGCACTGAACGTTTTTCCTCTCATCCGTCTTCACCTTTGTGTGGGAAACCGCGTACAATCACCCTAAACTGTGGATGTTGTTCTTTTCTTGGTCTGTTTTCTCATTGGTTGGGCACCAATGATGCCTCAACATTTGTACTCACAGATAGCTATGTTGAACAGCATCTTTATGTGCAGTGACCTAGAAGGAGAAGAAGGGAACTGTTGGCATGAATCAGTGCGGACTTTTCAAAAGTGTAACAGACATTCGATCTAGTGCTGGTCGCCTGGGCCTCACAGGCGAGTGTCTCAAGAAGACTGGACTGTATTCACTGGAAAATTCCCATGATCACAGTGGGAATTTCCCGAAGCAGCAGACTCAGCTCACATCGGCTGCAGTGTCCACAGGTACTGCTCAGGGTGCACGTAAATTACCTCAACATGTGATTTCATCTGAGTGCAACATACTTCACATTTTGTGCCAGAATAACATCTGTGCAAGCTGCTGCGAGCATTCTGTTCTTCGGGGACACAAAGAGCAGCAACCGCAACAGTGCGAAACACGACAAGGAGCTCTGTAAAGGGGGCCTCGTGCAATGTTCTTGCTCCTCTCTCATTCCATTGGCCATGGCTGACAATCAGGGTGATGGCAAAGATGTACAACGATAAATATATATATCATTCTTTCCAAAATGTCTCGATCGTCATACAGCATTGTTGTTTTTAGAGCTCCTCAGTCAGGTCAGGCGATTTACTCGCATCCTGTGTGTGCCTCATGATGACTCATTAAGCGTGTATTACTTCATTAAGGGTGTGGACGTGGGGTCTCGAGGCTTAATCTAAGTGAACACAAAAAACGTCTGCTAGAGCAAGAGGAAAAAACCCGATCAGGCGCCCTGAGAAACTGGTCCTAGTCCTGTACTATTTGCCAGCAGATTTGTTTGGCAGTCATCACTTTGGAACATGTCTCCGCATCGAGATCGAGAGATCTTAAAGAGCTCCATGAATCCTCTGCTGCCTCCCTACTAGGCTGGCTGTAGCAACCAATGACCTCGCCCACATGACCTCAGGGACGAGGAGGAGGCCGCCGAGGCAGTCAGGTGAAGGATGGGTGCAGAAAGCCCTAAAGACATTTCCACACAAGCCTATTATGCGGGAGAAAAGTTATCTTTTATGCTTGTCCGCTGTCTTTGGCCCGGAGTTTCCATGGCTTCCAGGACCTCCATTTAACCACTCATGAATATTCATAACATTATTGAAGAGCTCGTGATACAAGGACAAATGCGGAGGAAAAAAGACAGAGCTGCTTCAACATGATCTGAGTCATTGTGCTACTGCACGTACTATGCAGCTACCGCACGTCGACTGCGCATATTCATGCCACAAGAGGTCGAACGTGCTTTGACAGGAAGTCCATCGAGCTGGAGTGCCAAGAACGTATGCACGGACAGTTGTGATCGCTCCAATCCGGATTGCTCCAATTGCTTCGTTCCGCTGGATCAAATTACCACCTGGCTACACAACAGCAACTAACGTACATTGGTGGATGTCTTTTAGTACTGCCTGAGGAGTACGAGTCGTACTGTACGACCGTGTACTGACATCAGGTGGACTTGGCTGCCCGAGGCCGTAACATAATAGGCGCGGTAGCAGAAGAGCCCTTTAGTGGATACAAAATCAAAGAGACTTTAGTTATTACGTGAGAACAATCTCACATAATAACTACAGTAGGCGTTGCTTTCACTCCCTCCCACTGGATATGGCAACATTCGGGTTATATCCACAATTTATGAAGGTCCCAGTTCTTAAGTAACGAAAATGCTTTCTATATACATATCAACGTATTCCATGGTTATACCGACAATTCTCCTCTAGAGGGGGTGAAACAGGAACCTTTTTTTGGCTTTTTCCCCGGACAATCTAACACCAGGCATAAATTTTGCCAAACCTAGCTATTTCTCCATGGTTTGGCATCCAATATGCACTCGAATGCTTTAGTACAGGCCGTAGACTTCCGGATATACCGACAAGTTCTCCAGGTCCCAAGGGCATGGATGCATACAAGTTCTCCATAATCTTTTCTACAGTATAGCTCTAAGTGTGTGCCGCAGACACCACGTTTCATGGGTCTGACACCGCATGCCACCCATGGGCTCCGTGCCGGCGATGCGCTCCACGCCATCCACATGTTCCACGCCACCCACGGGCTCCGTGCCGCCGTCCATGCGTTGCGCGTCCACTCGATCCATTGTTTGTTCAAGTTCTCACAGCGTTTTTGTTGCCTTGGAAGCCCGATGATCCAGGAGTCCCTTCTCTCTTCCACTTCGCCCCAGGAACCCCCTTTCTGCGTCCTCCGCCACTGCTCGCTGAGGAGGGCGAGGAAAATGCAGTGCTTGGTGCAAGTGATATCAGGGGATGAAATGGGCTGAAACTTTCTGTGGAGACTGCCCCACACTCGCCAGTGCCAGAGCTGGTGCCAGAGCTGGTGCCAGAGCTGGTGCTCTCCGGATCTCCTTGGACATGCTACGAGCGAAAAACCTCGTGTTTGTGCACGAGAGCATCATCAAGGTCAAATGATAGACGAACGTGTGCAGACAGCAGGAGGAGGAGTGGGCCCTGTCCACCTGTGTTGCCTGCCCCTCCCCCTCCTGCTGCTGAGTCAACGTGCTCGTCAATCGACGGTGATGATGCTTTTATGCGCGCGCGCGCACATACACGAGATTTTCGCCAGTTGCAAGGTGTCAGTGCAGCATATGGAGCCCATTCTACCCCACTGACATTAAGTTCTCCGAGCACTGTGCAGTGCTCATCTATATAAATAAAGCTGTTCGGGTATGTATGTTTGTGCCCCTCTAGCGCTCTCAGTTCTTCACGGATCTGCCTCATTTTTGGCACGTGAGACCTTGGGGTCAACGAGGAGGACATTGGCTATGCAAAGTTGCATTGTGAGGCTGTTCTGAGGCCGAAATCGAGGTCAGATGTTGCATATACTACATAGGTCATAGATAGCTAGGCCAATAGATAGCCTGCGTGACTGAGCTGTGTGGCACCAGTGCTTATCAGTGGCTTTCTATGGCTAGAGAAGGAGTCAGTTGAAGTGGACAGTGAGCTGGACAAATCCGGCAAGCCCAACTGGGGCCTGAACCATCAACTGACGGCCCGCTACCATCACTGCCACGAGCTGGGGAGAGCAGGAGAGTTCCAAAAGTAACAACCAAACTAGTGCATGGTCAGGTGGAGGCAGATGGACAGCGTGAAGTACGTGGCGGACGAGGAGAACTAACAGAATTCTCCCGAGCAAAGCCGGGTGCGGGTTCAGCTAGTGACAAATCTACAACTTGCGATTTGACGCAAAATTTCGGGGTTACATTTCAGGCATTCACGACGAGAGCAGAATTGGCAGAGGGAAATTTAGTGCCGGCAGGTGGTGAGAAGAGCAGGATTGGCAGTCAAAGCATGGCAGAGTTGGCAGGGCGAAGTACATGTATAAAACTATATATCCCTCTGTCTACTACATTTTCCACTCCTTTCCCAAATACCTTGATTTCCGGACATGCAGTCCCAGAATGATTCCCTCGTGCAGCAAAAGTACAAATCGAATGAAATCCAAAAATTTAATATATGTATAGTCCTGGATTGTTCTGTATTTCCGGACCGACAGACGCACGCACGCGCAGACGTGGATGGAGCTCTTGCTTTACTTATAGGTTATACAGTGCGTTCAAGAGTCTCCTGTTTGTTTTAACCGCCCGCTGCTCGGCATCCAAAAGCTGTTGGACAATATTCAGGGCAGCGAAATAACCACCAGAAGCGTCATTTCCTTTCTTCTGAACGCGTTTCAGCACAGAATCTCGACATCTTCGTCAGTTGTCCGTAACTTGGATACTTCACTGTAGGCATCGAGCAGCGTCTGGACGACGGTACTGTTACTACATACGCAGAACTACGTGTTGGGCGACGCCCTCGGTGCCGACTTCGGCAACGACGATCTGGGCAGCGACGACGATTTGTATGGATGTTTTGCCGACGTTCATTTCAAAAATTGATATCACTTTTCGTTGCCGTCGGTGAGCGCAAGCGGGAGAGAAAAAACAATAATTCAGGAAAGAAAACTGATCATGAAGAGTCATTTTCCTGATTTTCAGGGACGAAAAGTGATGACAGTCTATTGCTCCTGAGCAGAGCATCAAGGGAGGGTTTTCCTCCCTGAAAATCAGGATAATGACTCTTCATGATCAGTTTTCTTCCCTGAATTACTGTTTTTTTCCTCTAGCTTGCGCTCACTAACGGTAAAGAAAACCTCATATATGAGGATAGATCGCTTCACAAAAGTGACCTGCAGTTCGAGGGAATTTCACTTTTCTGAAGCGATCTATCCTCATATAAATAGCTATAACTACCTCCCCCCCCTCCCCCCCCCCCAAAAAAAAATGCTCAAAAAAGTCTCGACTTTTTCGTGGTTACTTTGCTGCCTATCACTACGTCCCCCACTATCTGGTTGCCGAGCAATAAGCGCTTAAACAGACTCTTGAGCGCACCGTAGATCAGCGTTCGTACGAGTCCTTCGCGTACAGTGTGTGTCGCATTGAGAGGCTGAGCCTTCTTTATCCTTGCATGAGCCCTAACACGAATATTGGCAGAAAATACATCCTGACGACAGCGATCTGAATGCATGTCCAAGGTCAGAAAAGGTCATAGTCAAGCTAGTGATTGACATATGAGCATCACCGTCGGAATTCTTTTCTGCAGGTTGCGTCAGATGTTGTGCAGTCAAGTTTCCACTTGACGATATCCAGATTGAGACTTTGTGCACGTTTAAGTGCTGCTTTTCACACCAACTCCATGGCTGCAGCTCCAAGGGAATTCAATTGAAGATGGTCTTGCGAGGCCTCGACGACGGCCTCTAATCGTTGCGGAGCATCCTCGGCGTGACTCAAACTTTGTCAGCGCACTTTGCCATACACAAAGTTGCACCTGCGACTGAAAACGCAAGTTGAGCCATTGTGCAACAGTTGTACAGCAGTGCGAGAGCTGTACTACGACGGCCATGGCTTAAAGCCCGATCGCAGAATTCACCACTGGACACCGAAATTTTAGGCTAACATCTTCTAGGTCACAAAAGTTGTGGGTTGGGTTCCATTTCCTCTCCAGGATTGCTCTTTCAATGATTTGGAACTCTGTAAAATGTACGGTAGGCATTAATGGGCGTAATCCTCGGAATTTGGGGCAAAGGCCTGAAACTAGGCTGGAAAACCTGAAAGGCCCCTCCCTATTCGGGGCCTGCAGGAAAATTTCAAAGATCAGGGAAAAAAATGTCTGGAAAATTGCGATGAAAGGTGAGAAGAAGCCGGATGAGAAAACCCAAAGTGCAATTTTCGTCATCTCAACTGCGTCTTCACCTAAAAATTTGGGAGGTCTCATTGCCAAAGTACTGCTTTAACCCCAAAGCCCGAGTCTGCCTTCTGACGCACCCTGTACATACGTGTTTCTTTGTCTGCCCTCTCCTTCCCTCCCTCCCTCCTCCAGGCGTTGGAGACCGGCAACGGGAGCGTGGCCAATCCCTTTGAGAACGCGGAGTCGACGCAGAAGAAAGGCTGATAGACAGAAGGAGAGATGAACCTGTGTGTAGAGAATAAAATGAGGTGCGTTGCACTGACAAAAAATGTGTCTCGGGGCTTCGTCTTCGCAGAAAGAAAGTGCAGGGTTTTTTCCTTCGTCCAAGTCGGAGCTGAGAGGCGTACCTTTCAGCGCTGCTTATGCACTGCATTCGCCCTCACACACATAGGTGAGCCAGTGCTGCAAAGTGACGAGTTTTGCGCGGTTAAGTGGAGTCCAATGTACTTTCTGTTGCCAACATCGCCCACTTCGAGACTCAATGCCTCAGGGGAGCCTCCTTGCCTGCGGCTGCATCTGTGCAGAAAGCGTCCAAGCCGTCGGCCCGCGGGGAGCCGGGAGAGTTGTGGTGACTGGCAGCATCTACACAGATGCCAGACGATGACCTCATGGGCTGTTGCAGTCAGGTTGCTCAAAGGTTCAGCCTCTTGGTCAAGACCCACCTAATAATGGGATGCCTTCCAGGAGGACCTGGGCGTCATAGTGATGTTGATCACTGGGGCCGGCCGGCAGGCAGACAGGCAGGGCAGGCAGGCAGGCAGGCAGGCAGGCAGGCAGGCAGGCAGGCAGGCAGGCAGGCAGGCAGGCAGGCAGGCAAGCAAGCAAGCAAGCACAAAACTGTGTGTTATTCATTGTTTTTTTTTTGCTACTTACTCTAAAAGAAAAAAAAACCCTGGCTTTCATCCCTGACCACTTCTGCTTCGTGAAAGTTGACACTGGACAGGGACTTTCCTGGCGAAAATACGAGACGCTGCCTGGTTGAAGTGCTCTTCATAATGGTGGAAAGCATTTCTAATAATAGGGGAATTTTTCATAGAGAAAGTGCAGCTTTGTGTCGGTTGAGTCGAGTGGAAATTGCTTTTAACAACCACGGTTTCTCCTACCTTGTAGGAGTTCTCACAGTGGAGGTTGGACTGTGCGTACCTCTTTCTTTCTCCTTGCTACGTCCATACTATGCAGCCCTGACCTTGCATGGTCTGCTTCACATGTTCATCACTTCCTTCCTTATGTACGTACCACTCGACTACCTTTTCGCAGAAAAATCAAGGCCTGCTCTCCATTTTTTCTGCCTCTTGTTATCTTACAGGGTATCCTGGACAAATCAAGACAAGCTTTCGAAAATGCTCACGCACCAACTGCGGAGAGGTTTGCTAGCGTATTTAGCCCCATCTCAGATACACAGTGTGATGATCAACAGGGCATTGCGGACATAGTCTAGATAGTGTTGTAACGCTTGTGGCGGATGAACGGACGTTTGAAAGGTTGCCAACAATACTTGGTCCAAGCTGCACCCTGTAGGTACGCACACACTGTGACCTACAGGGTGTGGCAAGTGTCTGGGGTTACGCCACGGTCCGCTCCATCCGCTTTTGCCACCCTGTCTTTCCCCTTCCCCTCCTGAGCTCGGGCCACCAAGCGAGACGGCGGGCTCGAACCCGGTGTACTCGAGGTAGCGCGTGCTCCGTCTCGGGGGGGGGGGGGGGGCGGCGGGCGGGGGCGGGGGGGCGGGGGGGGGGGGCGGGGGGGGGGGGGGGGGGGCGGCGGGGGGGCCCCCCCTCGAAACAAGTCACGCCGCCAACAAATTCATTACGTTGCGGGGGGGCTCCGTCACAAGGTGGCTCTTCTTGTA
>JAAUXU010056116.1_pt1 | contig 47913 bp, 61 predicted proteins | sample 7278151 | NCBI WGS metagenome assembly JAAUXU01 (sample SAMN14350113, study PRJNA611818) | marine sediment metagenome | isolation source: surface marine sediment (1.8m) | place: French Polynesia: Moorea | collected 2018-08
CCCCCCCCCCCCCCCCCCCCCCCCCCCCCCCCCCCCCCCCCCCCCCCCCCCCCCCCCCCCCCCCCCCCCCCCCCCCCCCCCGCCCCGCCGGGGTGCCGGGGGCGGGGGTCTTAGTGAGGGTGTAGTGACACTACACATACAGTACATTTTGTCTGCGTAAACTATTGAGTAAACTATGTAGCAGTCTAGCTTCACCCTCATGGACGAAGATCACTTGTGTCAATGATTCACTCAAGTCTAAAGAAAAAGTGTTTAGGAGGTCTCCAGCGACTCTGAAGATGGCCCTCCGTCAATGGCGCCGCCGCCTCTGCCGCCCGATTACGCCTCTGGCGCAGCGGTGACCGGCGGCTGGTCCAAGCCCGTGGGCCCGTCGACGGCCGCAGCCTCGACGACGACGACGACGACGACGACAACGGCGGCGGCGGCGGCGGCCGCGGCTGACGACGACTGGGGCAACGCCGGCTGGGGACTTCCCCCAGTCTCCTCAAACAAGGGGACTCAGGATTGGACGAGCCAGGACTATAACCAGGCAGGTTCAGGAGGTGATGGCGGAGGTGGACACGTTTCTTCCAATGCTAATACTAACCAGGTGACGGTGGAAAGAAAAAAGTCATGGATTTATTCATCCCGGCATCGTCAAAAACAGCATGATTCCTCCCATTGTCACCAAATTGTAAATAGCAGAGTCCTCTTTTTTGCCTTTCTAACCCTTGTATCCTGTTTCTGTGCATGTCGTCCGACCAAGATGCGTTAGATCTTCTCACTCAGAGCTGAACGAATTTAATCAACTCTTTTACGTGCTGGTGGCTCTGCAACATTGACTTGAGTCCCTGACCGCGGTCCTTGGGCCTCAGTTACCCTGGCAGACTGGCCAAAGTCCTATTAAGCCCTGGATCTGTCGATTTCGCCAGTGTAGACATGGCTTTAGAGGAAAAGTGTAAAAACCCCAAGCCTTTCAATCAAGAGGGAGTCTCAGTAGATGCTTGCCTCGTTTGAGAAGTTGTTCAAATAACGCGATCTAAGCTCATCATAAGTCTCACATTTCTCAGACAGTCAAGACTCCATAGGTGAGACGACTATGGAGCTTTTTCTCATCGTTTTTCGTCACTTTTTTCTTTTATTTTCCCTTTTCCTTTTTTGAGTACTGACAAGCCGGACCTACCATGACCTAGTCGTAAGTACATTGCTGGGACCGGTCCGGATCTGCTTACGTTCCATTCAACGTATCTGATGTCATCTTTAAAGCTGCTTTTTTCAGCGCTCGTGAGCTTGGAGCTCTGAGGATGGGCTCGAGCTGGTTTTTACGAATCGATTTAGGAGATGTGAGCTTGAGCCAAGTCAACGGCTAGAAAACATCCCTGGAGCTACGAGCTTCGAGCTCACGGGCGGTGAAATGTCAGCTTTTAGTCCGTCAAGGCACAGTTGTGGGTACTCAGGTTTGCCAGATACTTCCTAAACATCTCTATCGATCAACCTTGGCTCACCCGAGGGATCTAAAAGCTAACCTAACTTAACCAGGCCCAACCTGCGGCAAGCCTAAGCATCGACAACTGAGCCTTTACGGACCAGACACCTGTTTGTCTCGATAGCAGCATTCAAGTTCTAAACCATACCTGGATGCAAATGGTGGGGATAAAGTTCAGCTCTTGTTTTCACCACATTTTCAACTGTTTTTGAGTAGGACGTGGGGAACTGCGTAAAATGCTACGCAAACAGACCTTCCCTTTCTTCACCGTAGCCTTGTTCGTCCTTAGTGTGTAGACAGATTTAAGTTTTTCCTGCGGGAGGGGTTACGACGACCCCGATAGGTACCCGGTGCAACTCGGGTAGTGAAGACAACCATGATTTATTCATAGTCGTCAATCACGGTTTCTTCACTTTTGATAATTCACTGAGCGGTGCTGAATTTTTCGTGAAGTTGGCAGTTAAAATATCCCATGATGCAACTGGTGGTGCTTGACTCCTCCTTGGCCCCCACTGCCAGTGAGACGAATGAGTGCACCTGCAAGATGCCAAGATTGCACCTGCTTTTGTAGTCAGGACTTCCTGAACCAATCAATTTCCAAACCCACTCCTGCACCCGGACGCAAACGATTGTGGTCCTCGAAAAGCTCCTTCTCACACTTATTCAGAAATACGTATGGCCTTAGGGGTCTATTTCTTGCTGTTGTGTGCATAGGTTACGGAAAATCAAGTCCTCTCTTAGTATATAGATATGACTTGCAAAGGCTCTCCCGTAGTGCTGTCCAAAAAATTGGCGTGTGTGTGTGTGTTCAAGTAAGAATATTCAGCTAAAATTAGTGAATGAATACGAATATTCAAGAGTATTTAAAATATTCAACTCTGAGGAAACGTCCAGTAGAACTCCGCTATCAACAGGGAATTGTGGACTGGAACTATTGTGGAGTTCTCCTGTATTTAAAAGTACAAAATACCACGTGTACAGGACATTTCTTGGCTGGTGCACAGTGTTGGCCCAGTCCGTCATTCATCAAATGGAAAAGTACTCGTTTCTTCGGGAGTATTTGTGATTTCTTCTTCAAAAAGCTCCCTATATTCGAATATTGGGAGCTTTTTGAAGAAGAAGAAAGGGTTGCTCCTAATAGAAGCTTCCCTTTTCCTGCTGATTTCAGATGGAACTTCTGGCCGTTTGATCCCATTAGAGGCATTGCTAATGGTGGGGGCGGGAGCAATGTATTATTCTTTTGAGTCTGTTATAACTATGTTATTATCTATTATGACTGTAGCATAGTCAACTAAGGACTGAGGCCACTTAAGCCCAGGACTCACTTAAGCAGAGCCCTCAACTTTGGACACAAACGGTTTCCATTTCAGGCTTCTGCAGGAATGAGCTAAATATCTGTGCAATAGTAGTTGAGGCTTGATAGCGGAGTTGCTGGTGTCACAGGCATAGGCCCAGGATACAGGTACTGCTCATATTAGAGGGTTGCGTATGTAGAAGCAAACGCGCCATTTAAGAATATTTGTTTAATCTTTTAAAATTCGGGTGAAATCGAATATTTTGAACATGAACAAATATCACTGGGGGCGCTGGTTACCCCCCTCCCATGTTGCCGCCCCTGCTACTCGCTCGCGTCGGAGTCCCTTCAGTGTGCTTTAATTTTTCGTGTTTTTTGCATAAAATTACAGGCGTACGACGACGACTGGGACAGCGACTTCGATGACCCCTCCAGCAGCCAGATGCCCCCGCCGCCCGCGCCGGGTGGCGTTGGCACTGGCGGCGCCGGCTCCAGCGGTGCGCTTCTCTCGCTGCCCCACGGCAACCAATCCGGGAGTCAAAGTGACGTCACTTCCGTAGGAAAGAAGACGTCGACGGCCGGCGGCGGCGCGGCGGCCGCTCGGACCAGCTTCAACCGCTTCTCCACCTTCGTCAAGTCCGGTGGAGAAAACTACGTCTTGGGGAAACTCAGCGCCAACGTCCAGGAGTCGGACGTCATCACTGTGGTGGTGAGTATATGCGTCGTCTGCGGCCAAAACGGTCCCAGGAGCTTAGCATGAAGGGTGGTAATATTGCCTCCAAAGAGAGGTAAATGGTATTTTGGTCCATGATGTTAGAGCAGTCGTGGACGACGGGGCGGGAGTCCGTGGAAAAGAAAAAAGCAGGGAGAAGTTGGGACTTTCATGTGTTCAGTTATGGTTGTGCTGTTGACTATTCTTTGTTAAATACTTGTATTGTAGCAAGTAGTGAAAACGGTTATTTAAAATGGTCCTACACAGTTTACAATGGCAAACTTCTTTTCTCTACAATATAAAAACAACGTAGTAAAACTATAGAATGGAATGGAAGAATAACGTGTGAAAATGAACAGTGCGTAGGATCTACATTGGGTGTGTAGATAATTAGTAAAGTCGATGAATAGATTAAATTGGTTAATAGGTCATTTTTTCTGGTCCCATGAGTGCGGAAACATCAGGCTTTCACTGCACTACTCAGATTAACAATGTATTATTGGCCACTGAAGCAAGCTATAGTTAATTTAATGTACGGGGGAAAATTGAAACTTTGTAACTCTTCTGGAAAGAAAATTGGAGATAGTTTTGAAAACTTTTTTCTTTTAGGAGACCGGCAACGGGACTTACTCCTGGCTGAACACGAAGGAGCCATACAGCTGCTCCATCGCCTCCCCGAAGAAAGAGTCCAAGATGAAGGGACTCAAGAGCTTCATCGCGTATCAGTTGACTCCTAGTGTAAGTTGCACCCACACATAGACATCACCTCATCTAAATTGGTCACCCTCACCTCCACTAGTCCAATAACATCCAAGTGTCTCGGCGGTACAAACACTTTGACTGGCTACACGAGCGTCTGGTGGAGAAGTTCACCTGCATACCGATCCCTCCTCTGCCAGACAAACAGATCCAGGGTAAGGGAAGCTTCCACTTAGTCCGACCGTCAACTTATGAAATGTTTTCTGCACCATTTTAAAACCCAACGTCGACATTTAAGGTGGTAAGTGATAAACTCGGCATTTCTACCGCTAGCTAGCATCGATTTGACTGTGGTGTTAATCTAGTTCGAATGCTTGCTCGTTCTAACGCATCCGTCTGGGAAATTCTCACCTGCAGCGTGCAATTTACCCACGCAAATTCTCCGCCTTCACCAGTGTTAGACGCGTCCTCGTGCGTATTTGCATGTGCTAAGAGACCTGTAATGTTGCGCTTCTCACCTACAGGGTGATCCCAAAGTCTTGTGACTTCTTTGTTCTTTTTTTTTTTTTTTTTACCAAAACTTGACTCACATGTCGTTGTTGAGATTGCAGTATGGGACATGTGATGACTTTACAGGGTGGACTAGATTAAATGCAACTCTTGAGCGAGCTTTGAAAACGAAGCAAAGAGCTGTATTTTCTGTTTTCCGCCCTGTATTACGCCTTTCAGCATAGCCAGGGTCGAATGATAAGTGAAAGACGTCGTTTTTGAGCTAACTTCAAAGCGATCAAGTCTCCCAATGAAGAAGGCAACCAAACGTTCCTCATTGTACACTGTAGGGAGACAGAGTGTTTGCCACCTATAACTATGTTCGTATGCCCTCCTTAGATCTAGTTCTGAGGGCTTCACCCTGGCTTCTTTGCTCCTCTCCTCTTCAGATGCATGCGTTTCCTGACTGATGCTGTCCTGTACAGCAAAGTCGAGGCTATTTTGTGTACAGCACTTTCATGCGACCCACACAAAACAGCAGAAAGACGTTATTTTCATCCCATTCTTCAGCTTCCACCTCTCGTTCTTCGCTCTCAATTTCCCCTTGTTCCTTCCATTCGTCTTGGAGAAGAAAGGGTGCTGCGAATAGCTAAACTAGGGACTGGACCAAAACTTAAACTTTGCTATTGCAATATTTCAGTGTACCAGGGGGGAAAAAAACCTGAGCACAAGCGAAATTTTCATTTTGTGAGACAAATCTTTACAATGATGTTCTTTATGACAACACTCGACTGTAGTTGGGAATGTTCACCGACAAGTACGTGAAGATGTTCTTGGTCATGAAGTGTCCCATACCCAGGAAATGCCAGACTTTTTAGGGCAAAAAAAGAGACACGAAGAAATGGGTTTATTTATGATTCACTCTGTGACTTGCTAGGCCGCTACGAGAAGGAGTTCCTCGAGCACCGCATGTATCAGCTGCAGAGCTTCGTCGACCGCGTGTGTCGACATCCGGTGTTGTCTCAGTGCAGCGTCTTCGACCACTTCCTCACCTGCACCGACGAGAAGCGCTGGAAGAGCGGCAAGAGAAAGGCCGAGAAGGACCCACTCGTCGGGGGCACGCTCTTCATGGCAATCAGGACTCCGGACAAGCAGATCGAGCAGGCACAACTGTGAGTCAAGCGAACAAGTGTTGGCAAACTCATAGCATAAAGGGTAATATCCCTTGTCGCCCAAAAGTACTTCACTGTTCCAATTCAGTGAGTACTCATTTTGCGGACAAATGAGGAACATTTTAGCTGAACAATTTTGGCACACTCAAATTCCGGAAAATGAAAGGGAGTATCATTTTTCACATTGTACTTGAACTTTGGCATTTTTCATGGTTGTCAGCCTTTGTTGGCCGGAATAAGTAAATTTTCTTAACTTGTCATAATATCTATATTTCTTTAGTGAGCACAACGTGAGCGTTTTCACAACGTTCACGAACCACTTGGATGGAGCCGTGAAGAACCTGCAGAAGACGTGTGCCGACCAGACTGGGAAGTTCCAGTCCCACTTCAAGCGCGAGTACCAGATGGTCGGGAAGGCGTTCATGCAGCTCGGGCAGGCGCTTCAGCAGGACGGACTTAACAGTGAGAACGAATTTGCACGGGAATTTGCTTGCAAAGCCAAGCCGTGTCAACGTTATTTTTTTTCTCGAAGGGGTCAGAAGATTAGACAAGTATCAGGTGATCACATAAGTAATGTGAGCTTTTGTAGGAGGGTATTTGGTGAAGCGTCTGCTATTGCGTCTAGACAGGTTTAAATAATAGGAACATTGACAGAGCAAAGCTTGAAGACATGTTGATGGTTATGACAGAACTCAAAGTGACGCTGACACGAGGCACTTCATGCCGTATGAAGTCAAAGAAGGCAGCAATGCGACTAAAGCAGTGAATAAACATAAAAGAATTGCTTTTGGAGAGCATTTGGAACTATCCCAAGTGTCAGCAATTGTAACAAGAAAACGAGCTTGGAAGATGCTCTTTGTGGCTCCTCCACCTTTCTCCACACAGATATGCTGAAAGCTGCTATGGCGCATATCCACTTGATATAATCATTGTGTTACCTCTGCTTTAAAGTCCTCTCACAACTGATTACTTATGGGATGATGTATTAGTAGAAAACACAAAAATGCTGAGACCCAAAAACAAAACCCAGCATCTTTGAACACGAACTTTGAGGCAGGATCGGACTTATTCTTCAAGGCCACAAAAGGCCATTTTGTTGACCAAAATTAGATCTCCCTTAGTAAATGTCAGCTGTCATTGGTCGTAATCAGTGAACCGCAGGCCCTTGGAAAATCATGACTTCTTGTTCCTGGCAGGTTCAATAAATCTGACGAACGCCATCACGACGACGGGCGAGAACTACGAGGAGATCGGGAAGTTGTTCGAGGAGCAGCCCAAGATGGACTGGGAGCGATTGGGGGACGTCATGCATGACTATAGGGGTCTCCTGGCCGGGTGGCCAAACGTGCTGCAGATTCATGCGGTGAGGAATGTGCCAAGTTGCACGCGGGGTTCCTTGCCAGGCTTTTTCAGCGAGGAGTGTCTGGTTGAGTCACAACAGTCTTACCGAATTCTTTGTTTTTCTGTCACCCTGAAGTGAAATCATTCTCCACATTACGAGCTATGATCAAGTTACCGTGCATGAAAACAAAGCAGTCATTTGATGAAGAGCATGAAAAAAAGGGTTGCCATTTGCGATCAGAGGCGACTTTGAGACTGGTGGCCATCGAGTCCTGATCAGGGACTTTTGGAATGCTCAATGGTTCCCATTCAGTTCTAATTAGCCCCCCCCCTCCCCCGTGGTTCCCATTCAGTCCTTGCTGGGGCATTTCGACCATTTTTTTGTCTCTTGCACGGTACAACATGGGACAGGTGTGGGACTCGCTTGTTCAAGTCTTAGGACTCAAGACTCTCCATCCTTGTTTAGGGAGCCTTGGGGAAGCGTCGGGAGTTCGAGAAGCTCGGACATGAGGGAAAATTGGGTCAGGCCGAGGTGGTCGAGATCGGCAATCGGACGGATACGCTCTCATACGCGCTTTTGGCCGAGATCAACACCTTCCACGGGCAGAAGCAGGCAGACATGAAGGCCGCACATCAACACTTCCTGCAGGAGCAGATCAAGTTCTACCAGAAGGTAAGAAAAATGGCAGCAATGCGCTTATACATTGAATGGCCGGAAATAGGGCAAATTCTTGAGAGTGATTCTTGTCTTATTTATCTTATTGTTATGAGCAGCTTTTACTGTTGAGTATTCTGCTACGTCAAACCTGCACGAGAGAAAAGAATGAGAATTTTATTATATTTAAGCCTGTGTTGTCTTTGGTCTTTGCAGTGCCCATGGCTGAAAACATGACTTGAGAACAGCTGTGACATTGTTGCTTAGTAAAACCTTGGCTTCTTCTCCATTCCAGGTCACCGAGAAGCTGCAAGATGCATTGAGGATGTTCGATAGTTGCTAGAGGATCTGATAGTGAAGAATTTAAGACTTCTAAATCGTTTTTCCCACACACATAATGTTCCAGTAGTTGACTGAGAGAGAACGTTTGGCCGCGAATGTTGTCGCTAGTCAGTGGACACAAAAATATCGTGCATTTGAAGGAACTTCCGGAGAAAATCGTGCCAGCTCCAGGGACTTTGCTGTCCATTCCACGGACTGATTTCCTCAAGATTTTTTCCTGTCTGTGATTATTTCTTGACCGTTTTATTTATGCGCACGAACGAATTAGCGATCATGGCCGTTATCCTGCTGAATGTTGGGAGTCTGCAAGCAGTCTGTACGTAAAGTGCAGCTTTAAACAAGTAAAGTACAGTGCGAGTATAAGCAGAGAAGAAAAAAAGCGCAACATGGAGCATCCTGAAGATCAAAATGACATGGTCCAGTCTCACATGTCCAAGATTGAAGATGTTATCGAGGACGTGAATAAGCATGAAGACGATTTTTCTGTTAAATTTACCTCTGCTGATGAATTTTTAGAGTAAGTGAGTTAAGACCACCACAATGCTGATCAGGGTTGCTACTTGATCAGAAAATACCATGGGGAAGAGAAGTGACGTTAGGTCTGCTGAGGTGAGCGTAACGTACATGTAAGTAGTAGCTCTGATCAGAATTGCGCTGGTCCGACGTAAGTCACTTAAGTCGTGTTTTTTTAACTGTAAAATTCCATGTTCCGCTTTTTTTTACTCACACTGTAAAATGAATTTATTTGCTCATGTCGAAACACTTATTATAAAATACACACCTTTCAACACTGTACATCCAAACTCCCGCAGGATTCCTACGGCCCTTTGTCCGACCTGACTGTGACCTCCGGCAATAACCAAGACACAGTTGACTTCATAAGTTTTCGTACAGCAGACGACGGCACGAACCCTATAAAATTATTCATACTTAGTATCTCAATAAGATTAAAATGCCAGAAGCTGCAGAAGAACGCGTGTAGAAAGCAGTGAAGTTCAATGACACCATGAGACAACACCGGTTGTTTGGACGCCGGTCCAGGCATGCAGGATGAGGCTTCATCTGCTAGTATGTCGTCCTAGATGATGCGCCGCACGAGCTTCTAGGCCCCTTTAGGCTCGCTCATTTACTCCTTTAGCCAGTTGGCGCCCCGCTCCTCCATGAGCTATAACTCATGGAGGAGATACCCCGGCTGACTTGTTGGAGACGTTGACGAGGGCCACTGATACTGGGTCGTCGTGGTTGTTGCGGACCAGTTGGAACAAACCTTTCATCTCGGGTGAAGAAGAATCGCTCGCTACAGCAAACTGAAGCCTGGAGCTGATCCAACAGGCTCTGCAGCTATGGAGTTGGACTTCAGAGTGTCACCGCATAGTTCAATGGTAGCTTTCTCATCAGTACTAGCTCGAGTACTATTGTGGACAAGTTCTTCAGCTCTCCAGATTTGAGCGTGTCGTGACAGACTCTAGTTCAGAGGACGAAAATGGAGGCCGAGCAACAACAGGCATTGCTGACTCAACACGTGCTTCTCTGAAGACTTCGCTCTTTCAGGACCTCCATAACCCTAGTCAGCTCCACTGACTGAGGAGGCTTAATCCCCGGCTACAAGAAAGTCCCTCTCGTGGCTATGGTCAATCTCATTGATGTCATCAGGGAGGAGTGATGTTTTCGAAGCTATGAAAATTCCTGGACTGCTATACTATTGCTAGAAAGGACGGAAACATCTGGACAAGTTTGCAGTGTGTCAGCATGAGGATAAAAGACCATTATTCTTGACTTGTACCGTACCCTGCGTCTAAAGACCTTAATTTTAGACAAATCACATATTTTTCTGCCATGGCTTATGACGTCGTTTATAGGGAGGAATTTGGAGATCCTAACATCCATCAAAGAGAACTTGGAGTCGTCTAGTCTATCACTTGATACTTTACCCACATCTGTACAGTAACTTCATCTTAAATGTAAGACAATCTGAACAGGCTGGACATTTGAGAAATACATATACGGTATTTACTTCTTCAGTGATAAGTACATGGTTCCCTTTAGCTTCTGCTTGTGTGGGTTGATTCTCTTGAGGACATTCACTAGCAACGGCATGAGGTCGTCCCTGGGGATGCCCAACTTCTTCGACTTGAATTTCTTCAGGATGTCGGTCGTCGTCATGGGCTTGCGGGCCAGATACCTGCGGACGTCTTCCTCGAACGCGGCTTCCATCGCGCTCACTCCGCCAGCGGCCGCCGAAGAAGTCGCCGCCCCTGTCGAAGACGATGAGAAACCATCCAGGCGCGGCTTCTTTGCCGCGTTCGGGTCCAAGACGCTCTCCACCAAGGCCTTCCTCTTTTCCGCGCGACTAGCCTTTGTAAAGGAAGATGTCAATCAGTAAAATGGATAAAAATAACAGGCTAAGTAATAAAAAGTTCCACACAAGCTGTCTCACCTTGGAATCTGCTTCTCCCTCTGCCTTTGGAGTCGGGGTCCCTGCTCTGGATGTGTTCTTGCTGCCGCCTTTGCTGCCGCCCTTCTTCTTCTCCTCGTCGTCCTCTTCTTCGTCCTGCTCTTTGTTCTCGTCTTCCTCCTCGGAAGACTCATCGGAGTCCAGCATCTTGGCAAGTCCCTGGTCCTAAAGAAATATATATTTCTTACAAAAATTCTACTAATCTTTAAAGTGACTTCAGTGTAGATCCTCTTACCTGATCGACTCCCTTTTGGTTTGCCTGTTCTTCCAGCTCTTCCTCGCTCTCTGAGCTCTCGTCGGACATGTAGTCGACTTCTCTTCCCTCGTCGTCGCCGTCGTCGCTATCCTCGATGCCTTCCACGTCAGCTCGAGTCTTCTTCTTGGAGCGCTTCTTAGAGTCCTTGCTGCGACCTCCGCCGGACTTCTTTTTCTTCGACTAAATACGGAAAATTGTCAAAATCAGCTTTCGAATTTGTCTTTCTTGTCGTTACGCATACGTACACAGGTACTATCGATCTGCATAATATTTTCAACCTTTCAAGGACATGTCCTTGTACATCTTTATGTTCTTGTGAGGCTAAAAAAAAGCAGCCACAGCATTTACCTACCTGGGAATCATCGTCGCTGTCCCCCTGCTTGTCCGAGTTGTCAGAGTCCAACTCGTCAGCAGAATTATTCACCCAGTCGTCCATGTCTGAGATCTTGAGAGATTTGCCTTTGCCTCCGGCCTTTTTCTTGCCTCCTTCGCCTTTTTTGTCTTCGCTATGATCTTCTTCGTCCTCGTCCGGCCTCTGGAATGGGATTTTCACACATGAAGGCGATGAAAAAAAGGTATGTTGCATCTCTACGGTATATGTTGAGCAAGCTTTAAATGGAAACTGCGCTATTTATACTGCTACATGTAGTGTGGCCCACTATAACTTGCGAAGTCATGGTTGAGAGCAAAGCAGCGAACGTCGCTCTACGCCGAAAGATGGACATGGAGCTGTTGCCCGAAGTCCAAAGCAGCCCGCGGAAAACACGCCGTAGTTCCCTGTTCGTGCTCTTGAGGTACATGGCCATGCTGTGTCCTTCATTGTCTGTTGACTGACGCACATTTTCCATTCTCGTCTTTCAACCATACGAAGGTGGAACGCAAAAAGTCTCGTGGTCAGATGAGAAACGGTTTGTCCACGGGCCCCAACTCTCAAAATGACCAGTACAAGTCTAGTACTCTTGAATGAGGAGTCGAGCCATTTGTGATATTAAAATGGCTATTACATGTTGTCACTTAAATGTGATAAGTAGAGTCCCTCCTTTTAAAACGGACTAAAAGGTTGTAAAATGGTTTGGCTCGTGTCTGAACATAGGCACGAGCCAATCCAAATAGTTCAGTTTCTTTTGAAAGCACTCTAATAGCAATTTGGCAGTAGTTACGTTAAATCTGACAAGTCAGCGCCTTCCAATTGCATGGTCAGGGCAATTCCGATATCCGCTAAGCATTCTTGTCGTCTCCAACGTGCTAATCCCAACCATGGACGAAAAGAGCTTACCAACTTTTTGTTGACCATGACTGCGAAGTGGTTGAGGATCCTCGCCCTCTCTGCAAATCTCTCTTCTGCCTCCTCAGCCGTGAAGGTTCTGTAGTTGATTCTGGGAGTGAAGTTAAACCAGTCCTTGACCTTGTGCGCCTCGAAGGCACCGTCCTGGGCGTGGGTGAACACGTAGTAGGCGGCGTTGTCAGCTACGCCCCCCTCGCGCACTCCGCGGTACTGCTTGCCCTCCTGAATACAACACCTTTATTTATGTTTGACCTCCTAACATAGACGCCTTAATAATGCAGTCAGATCGTACAGGTCAAGTCAAAAAAAAATCCTGTACATCTGACTGACTATACTGGGCATATTATTCCCGTCAGGAACAAAGCGCACCTTCTTATTCCCGATCCTCATAAGCCACGGTTGCTCATCGGGGTCAGACTTCTTGGCCGCGTTTCCGTACCTCCTCTTTCGCGCTTCCTCGCGCTGCTCACGGCCGAATTCGGAGCCGGCCCCAAACTTGGGTATCGCGGTTTCGTCCACAGTCTTTTGATCCTTCTTGAAGTTCTCGCGGACCATCCGGACCTGATTTTTGGTTGTTAAAAAAACTCAATGTCATTTATGCAGCTAAGGTTTTGCACGTCTTTAAGTGTCTCTTACAGTGTGAGTCACGAAATTCCTATCCCAGTAGGAGAAAGAAACAAACCAAGGAAGAAAGTATTGCATGTCTATTTAGGCAGAAATTGCGAAGCTGATACTAGTTATTAACGGTTGAAGAGTCCGTGACTGCTCCGCAAGCAATGGCCTTTTAGCCTGAATAAAGTCTTCACGTGAGTTGCGTCGCACAAGAAAGATCTAAAGAGACTCTGGACACTCACCTGAGTCCACTTTGCGGGATCCACTTTAAGGGAGGCATTAAACTTCATGATGTGATGAGACTTCTTGGCATTCCTGGTTGGAATTCGAACTGTGTACTCCTTGGCCTCATCATCGTGCGCCATCTGCAAGAAAGGGTTGTGTGTGTTAACTGCACAATTTGTACTCACTATGTTGTGAAATAACTTTAAAAAGGCACTTCGTTTTATATCACAAATGCATCACACAGTCTTCCGCAGTCATGCTGGTCGGATTTCAGTTGGGGCTCAGTTACGGTTTCAACGTGACTAAAGTTCTTGGTGAGGATGTAGCAGATTGTACTTCTGTTCTCTAAGCATTCGGTCGCTCTCGGCGAAGAACGTCTCGTAGGTCATCTTCGGGTCGGTATTCCAAAACTTGTGGAAGGATATTGGGGACTCTAAGAGCTCCTGGGCATAGTCCTCGGGTCGTCCCTGGTGGAACCGGGCGTTGTGAGTCAAGGGGAAACCCAAACTTGCCAGGCAAGAGCCGAGAAACATGTCATCCGGGGTATCAGGGAACGGACAGCGGCACGCCTCGGCCACACGGGCTACGGCGGCCCGGTTAAAGATCATGCCTGCTCCGCCCGTGGCGTAATCGTAGCCGTAGCGCCCGGACGCCACCCGGAATCCGTAGCGCTGACCCAGAGCGACTGGATCGTTGGCGTCGTAGCACTGAAGGAGTGCCAACAGCTGGCTGACTCCAATGATAGTATCGTCGTCGGCAATCACCAGCCAATCCCACCGACCCTTAGCGTCATCGAAAAATCTGAGGATGGCCTCGGACTTTGCGCAGTGGCCGCGCTCTGTGTTGTTGGTTGCGCCGGGCAGAACCGTCGTCCGAAATCTGGGCCGATATTCATAGTCGGCTAGAACACGGTCAAGTTATTCCTGATCCTATCTACTTAGTCCGAGCAAATGCTGCAAAATGACAGAGCATTGCTTAAGAAGCAACCAGTACTGTAAAAAGGGATTACACTACTAGTACTTGCCCGCCCTATAAATCTGCTCCATCGTGCCAGAGCTACCTTAATCAGTTTTAGCTTAGGTAACGTTTAGATCGTGTCTATGAGTATCGGCCCTTGCGTCGGCTTCCTCAGAGAAGAACATGACGTTCGGTGCAGCTGGCTCCCACGTATCCGAGATCACTGGCAGCCTCTCCTGATGGAACTTGGCGCAGGTCTTCACCGCAAACAAAGTCCGTTGGGCCAGCGCCAAAACTTCACCGTCGCTGGCACTGCTACACTGAAGAACTGGTCGAATGGCGCATTCGCTGGTGCTGGTTTTGGAGCTGGCACAGAGCCTCTCGTCATGCAGCAGCGCAACGCCGAAGTTGACCTTGATCACTTTGGCCAACTCGTACTGTGCATCGATGGAGAAGTCCTTGGGAAACGCCTCCAACTGCTCGGACTGAGCCAGCATCTTTACCAGCTGTGCCGAGAGGATTATTCCAGCTCCTGGGTGGGCGTATCGGAGACCTGGAGCGTCATAATGATGAATCACGACGCTGTCACGATCCACAAGAGCATGGCCAAGGTGGAGCAACTCTGTCTTCGGATCTCCGACGTCCAAGACCTGAGCGAGTGAGTCCAAATTGACGGCGCTCGACTCCTCTAGAAAAACGAGCCAGTCAAAGTCTGTTTGCGCCATCCGTTCCAAGACGGGGAAGTACGTCCAAGCGCCGTGAAACGCCTCATTCTCGTGCGCCAAGAGGACGTTATCGCCCCCGGCGTCTCCACCGAGCGCCAATTCCAGGCTCCTCTTCGTCTCCCGAGCCACGTCGACGTTTTGGGGCTGGGAGATGATGACGAACTTGACGCGATTGAGGTTCTGGATCCCCAAGGACGCGGAGAACAAAAGGAAAAACGCGCAACAGATCCGCATCTCGTGAAATTTGATCCGCTATTGTGTTTACATCTGCTTGTCAACAAGTGGTTCCCGTCGTCCTCGGTCCTTACGACTCTTTCGTACCTTTAGTCTCTCCAAGGTGCAGATCCCAAAGCTGGGGAGGTAGAGAATGAGGGAGGAGCAGCAGCTTTTCGGGCATTCACTTTAGAGAACGTTGTCTGTGGTTCACTTTGTTTACTTTGTTTCTAGACGGACCAGGGGTGCCACTTACATCAATCAAAACATTCACTTTAAGAAAAAATGCTCATGTTAGGTGGATTTCCCCCACGATCGCTGTCGTCTGTCGGATCCTCCTGGGCTCTTCCTCCTCCTCGTTGGCGTCCGCACTGACGTCGTCGTCTTCAGAAACCTCCAAGATCTCTTCTTCCTCGAAAGCGTCTTTGGTAGTGGCGCAGAATGAGCATTGAACTTAACTTTAGCTCAGGGGTGTGCAAACAGCGGCAAGCGGATTAGGATGTCCCAATGCTTTCAGGGGTTCAACCAAAGAAGTGTCTTTAATCAATCGATTTTTCTTTAATTGATCGACGTTTTCAAAAATCGGTGAAAAAAATTCTTCTTTCACTGATTTCACTTCCTACCTTTCTTTGGCCTCACCTCACAAGACAAAAATTAATATTTTGGGTCTCATTTCTTGGGGAATGACAGCGTATTGTAAATGCAACGTGAAAAAATTCGGTTACTTAAGGAAAAATGAGAAAAAATCAGCTGCTATTCTCACTCTCAAATTCAACTCTGATCCTTTCGTGAGCCTTGAACACTTTTTTTCACGAGAGACGAGTGAAAACAAAACAAAAAAAGAATGAATCAGTGATTCATCTGTTGTTCATCAATTACTACCTGGTCTCTGCCCGAAGACTGGATAACAGCAGGGGAGAAAAAGCTCTACACTACTTCGTACTGTTTCGTAGGTCTTCAAAGGCGTGCCTGCTGTAAATCCCAATGTTGCTTCTTCTACATACGCCCATGGCAGCATCAGTACTCGTCGGCCTCCGTCACTGAGTAGCTAATGTCGAAGGTCACGAAACACAAGGTCTTAATGTGCTGCACTACCTTTAAAACTGCTCGTCTGGCTTTCAAATCGGCAAGCGGGGACTTTTCAGCCAAGAAGGCAGGCTGGGTCTGCCATGAAACAGTACCAAGAAGTGCCGACCTTCCGATCTTTGCGTGCAGATGTATAGTCTCACTGCTCATCTCGGTTCTGCACCACTACCATCCTGTCCATCTTCTTCCTCTTCTTCTTCTTCCTCCACGACCTGAACGTTGATCTCGACCCTGGGCACGTACTTGAGCACGAGGTGGCACAGCAAGAAGGTGGCGGAGACGAAGATGGGAAGGCGAATCCGACACTTATAGGCCAACCCGAGCAGCCCGGACAACCTCCTGGCGTTCAGCCCGACCAACCGGGACAGGAAACCCTCGCACGTCTGAGAGAACCCGTGCATCGGCCCACAAAGGCCCCACAGAGAAGAACCCTGAGTGACCGGAGTGACCGAGGAGAAGTTGTTGTCGCTTCTCTAGCTGTCTCAGAGTTGCCAAAGACTTCACGCCATTTGGAAAGGGACCGCAAGATGGCAGCACTCGACAAACAAGAGAAATGAAGTGACCAGGAAGGTGTCATTAGGCAAATCTAGAGCTTGTCATTTTCGTCCGATTCTGCGCACGTCGTGGATCCGTGCGAGGCCGACGCCTCCGAGGTCTAGAACCGGTGGAAGTTCAAGCGCATTTGCGGAAATGTAAACGAACTTTAAAATTGCCCGCTAGATGGCGATGAAGGCCTATGTCAACGACTACACAACGACAACAATAATAACAAGAATGGCTGTGTGCGCCGACAGCGGCGCTCTCTTGATACGCCAGGTGCGCCGAGATCTTGCACCGGTCGCAGACTTCTTCTTCACCCTGGGCGCTGTCTACGCGGCCAAGGTCACGGCCGGAGTTCTCTTCAAAGTTCTTAAGAAGTTGGCCTTAAGAGCACGCAGGATCAACGCCATCACGGCCAAAAAGGGGGAGTTTGCAGGTTAGATTGGGAATAGGTTGGATTTGTGTTATGTCTTAGGTTTGGCCAGTCAGTTTTGAACTTTACGGACTGCAAACTTTCGTCATGATCGCAAGGCATCAGCCTAAAACGCGTCTTCAAAAGTTCTTGACAGTCCTTCAAATAGTAAAACGAACTTAACCGTGACCGGAAAGTTCAACTCAAAAGTTAAATGGCCTTGTGCTGAACAAGACTTGTTGCTTCCTTGCTTCCAGTTGTTGTCGGCAGCACCTCTGATCCTCTTAGCCAAGCCTTCGTCCTGGAGCTGGAGAGGCTTGGCTTCAAGGTCATCACAGTCGACTTTTGCATCTGCGGCAACTGCGCCGAAGACTGCAACGAGAGTGACAGCTATCAAGATCAGCCTGGTGAAGAGAACATCATAGCTCTAGTCATGGGCTGTAACAGATTTGGAAATTTTCAGTGAATTTTCCCAACGCCATGATTGTCCAGAATGGGGTGCTGAGAGGGGATCAGCGGCAACGACTCAGAGGGATCGGGGCCAAAGTCCTCGTGCTGAACGGGAGCAAAATCATTGATCCATCACATACCGACGTGAGCAAATTGTTCAACACTATCCTCATTGAGAAGGTTACCTTTTACAAGTCACCCTTCCGTTTTTAAACAGGAGAGACAACAGTTAAGACTTGAGGCGGCTTTAGCTTTATTCACTGGCGTGACCCTGGAGACTTTGGTGCATCTCAGTCAGCGCCAAAGCGTCATCGGCGTCCTGGACCGCCGGAGACAGTCGTTCCTTCTCGAGCATACTCAGGCATTGCTGAACTACTTGGAAAAGTCCAACTTGTTCAACGTCCTGGTTCTCGATCAAGTTGTTCCCTGCGCTCACTCATACAGTGGGTAAGACGACTTTCTACTCTACTGCGCATACTGCATCGCAATCTCTGTATTATCTTGGAATCTTTGATTCTTATCTCTTTAATGTTACATTACACAAGAAAATATGATCAATTTTAGAGCTTATCCTTATGAGAATGGATTGCTGTACTGGGTGGCGTCAAAACTTGCCGACCAAAGTGATTACAGGGAGCACCTTGTGGTCATTTACTAGTACACATAAGACCCGACTACTTTTTGGTGCACTGAAATATCTTTAAAGAGTGGGATCTACATAAGTTGGTTGTTAAAAGAAGCCTGAACTTCCCCATAGGTCTTGGTGGCGTCCAGGAAGTGGTGAAATGGCCTTGGCGGCCCTCCGGAGCCTGGGCAGGACTGACCGGACCACCGGGTGCTGGTTGGGCGCTTTCCTCCTGTGGGTGATGCCTCAATGGATCTTCCCTCTCGTGTCATCCTCATCCTAAGTGCATTCGCTGCTCGCTTCGTGATTTATTTTATGGGGACTGCGCTGTAGTGGACTGACTTTATTTTGCGAAAGATGCACAAAAGAGATGCCAACTTGGCATGCAAGATGATGCCAAACACGTGAAGATGGGAATTGGGGTGTTATTATTTATTAAAATAGAATGTCACAACAGTGTTGTTGCATTGCTTGCGTTAGCGACCGTGGTGTGCGCCAGTGCTGTACAGGGTGAGTGCAAAAATTTGCATGTTTGGCACACTTTGTACTGATTTGAATTCCCGGCCATTCAGATGAAAGCTGAAGAGGAGGAGTCATTTTTCTGTTTATCAGCATCTTACATGAGTGCCACGAGCGAGTGCATTGGTCGATTGAGCAAACAATACTTGAACAACTTTTTCAGAACTTGACTCGATTCTGATGATCTTTAATCTGTTCTGATAATCTTTGCTCGTGCGACAAGCAAAGTGGCATCTCTGTCTGCTGTCGAGCCACAGTTAAAGCTAGTGACACATCGAGATGCATCTCATAACGATGGAGCTTCGGTCAGTTGTTCGTCACCGCCCAGATCTCAGAAACCACTGGGCCGATCTTGACCAAGCTTTCAGGGATTACTAAGGGCATCAAGGGATGAAACGAGTTTGTGTTTTCAACTTCCTATCTTTTACCACAAAAAGTTTTTAAGACCCTCCTGTACAAAAAAACCAACTCCAGAATTGGACAGATTTATTTCTTTCGCAAAGCTTAATTATACCTTTAGGTGCATGAAACTTCTGCTAATCGCGGTAGTTCATGCCGTAGATCACAGAACAAAAAGCAGAATTGAAATATCTTTTGTATCTGGAAAGTTATGACTTTTTGTGGTCATAACCGTTGTCCTCTACTTTCGGTCAGCTTTTGCGCTGGACAGAGTAGCGTAGAGTGGTCGAGACTTACAGACAGACATTCATTTACACGGCCCGTTTTCATTTGCGTAATAAAAATTCTTTCTCAGCTTGCATAAATAACTAGGGAAGCCAGAAATATTTTGCCTTTCCTAAGACAATATAACATTTCCTGTCAGAAATGGAGAAAATGTGCTTTGTCGTCGATTGTTTGCTGGCAGTTTTCATTGTAGTGACCACAGCCAGGGTGATGGATCATTAGTAGATCAATAGTTTTGACCTGACAGCTTGCGACTGGACTGCCTCACTGTTAAAATGTTAAGATATATGGTAAAAGCACTGTTATAGCTGGTACAAGTCTCATTTGGTGAAAAGCAATGTTTTACTGCGGGCACTTGTAACCCAACGCTTCTGTGGTAAGCCTAGCGGACACTTCATTTATTCAGCCACAACTTTTGACAGAACCCTGTATGGAAAGCTGAGAAGCTCCCCTAAAACCAAGCTAATGCACATTTGCTCTAGGACCACTCATTTTTCCACAATATGCGATCAGAGCTATGAATTGTAGGGACTTTTGGAACGGTCTTCAAGATATGGACTTTGAAGGCGTTCGGACCCAGCCCTGATTGGAGGGGTTGATGTGGTGCATTCGAAGGGACGTTGCTCGTTCGATGACCGTGATCCACCTCATACACGATACTGCGGCACTCGTTGGGGTGGCGGCTGTGACGGTGCTGGTGGCTGAACCAGAGGTTGTGGTCCTACCATCGATTGCAGGCCTCACCTGTATCTGTGGGCCTTAGTCTCGATGACTGCGTCAGACGTTCCCATGTCGTAGTCGAAGAAGGTGGTTTATATTCGGAGTCTACTGTAACTCGTGATATGTGGATGTGGACGTCGCTGCGTCGGATTGCTCGGCCCGGCGTTGGCCGGGGTTAGTTTGGTTCAACTAAAGCTGTCTATGTTCGACGTAAGATGGGGAAATATTCCAACAGCTGCTTAAGTGATTCAGAATACACGCATGGGTCAAGGTGTGTGTGGATATCGGGGATTCGGGCGTGAAAAGCGGACACGCATGCGCAAGCGGACACACACGCACAAGCACACACACACATACACACGCACACACGTGGTGAATGTTCTGCATACGTGCAGATTTTGGGGTTATACTGAAGAATCTCATCTGGATTCCACAGTAGAACGTGATGTGCCAGTGACGACTACAGACTGAACTGGTGTCGCCAATGAAGAGCTTGGCTTTGCCATATGAGGATATCCCAAGGCTGCCACTAATGCCAAGTGAGCCTCAACACAGGCCAGGATAGGATCAAGGCCCAGTGTGCGACGCGCGTGACTACGACTCGAGATTTTAGGTGAAGTTTTTGGCCTCAATGTGTCATTTTTGGGTGATGAAAAATGGTCAAACATGTGTTCAAAACAATAAAATAGGTAACTTCTGCCATGATTTAACCGATTTAACCTTACCACGAGAAACTGGCACTCTGGGCTCGATGGCACCGGAGGCGACTTCCATTGTGTGGGGAGAGAAGAGAGATTATTTAGGTGTCGCCAGCAGCATTGTAGTTTTTTTCTTTTGTGTAAAAACCTAAGTTTTTAGTGAATAACCTGAAATATCAAGCCCCACTCGTGACATCCCAACGTCTGCCAGGGAGTCCATGGTGGAGAAATTGATGCCGAGGGCAGATACACCGAGTAAAACTGCAGCTTGTGTCTTTTCAACTTTAAGGTATGCAATTATGCTACAGTAGAAACGTGGTGTCCGGGTTCCATCGGGACACTATGGGGGCCGGGATCCCCTGCCGGAACGTGTGCGTACGTTACGTTCGGGCCCGGGTCCAAGTTAAAGTCCAAGTTGATGTCCAAGTTGATGTCCAAGTTGATGTCCAAGTTGATGTCCAAGTTGATGTCCAAGTTGATGTCCAAGTTGATGTCCAAGTTGATGTCCAAGTTGATGTCCAAGTTGACGGTTGCGACTCTGAGCGAGATGCGGTTCAAAGTGGCGGGTCCGACCACGATGTTCACGACGCCCGCGTACGTACAGGTGTAGTGTAAAAGGCTAAGTTTATTTTTAGAGAGACAATTTTGTTCGCGCGTTTTTGAGAAGTTTTCGCTCAAAGGAGACGTTCAAAGGAGATGCCAAGTTGACTTGTAAAGAGACGCCAAATGTGTGCAGACTGGAACTTGGATGTTGTAAAACCAGCCGAGTTGGGTTATTTGAACACAAAATGTATTAAAACACATTTAGTTACATTACTTTCTCCAGAGGTATTTGTACCCTAAATATTTTTCCACACGGACCTGTGCACAAAGCCAAGATAATTCAGGACCACTTGACTAAGAAGGTTTCTCATCTTTGGGACGGTCAGATTAACCCCCGTATCCCCTTCCTCTTTGTGATTACTGCTTGTATGGAAAGTTGGAGGATGAGGCCCGCAGCACATCCATGCCCCACAACAGTCTCATGAGCGTGGAGGCCTCCATCAGGCCTGAAGCCTCCAAGACCAGCCCTGCGCAGGTGGCAGCTGCCACCAGCATATAAATACTGGACAAAATACTTGAAGTGACCGGCAGGCACACAGAACAAAAGTTGTAGCTAAGACTCAAATAAAGACTTTTTACTAAAAACATATTCCGGTCAGACCTATCACTTGGGCACTGCGAGTCTTCTAATTTTGCCTGGATTTGTCAGCCTGCAAAATCCTGTACTTGCACTGAATCAAACTTTTTTTTTAGTAAAAGGCTTGAAAAGATCATACTTCCAGGAATGCTCCCAACGCCAAAACTGACCAGTTAGACCTTCATATAGTGTACACAACGTGTGAGGTGCAAGTTGGACACATTTTTGTGCAAAATGTATGTTGATTCAGGGATTAGTTGTGGATCATGCCCCAGTTCCGAGTGCCCTTTTGGACCGTTTCGGACCGAGATCACTTTTGCCAAGTTTGTGAGTCGCTAGACGTGAACTCGCTTCTTCAGTTTCCCTTAAATGTGTTCTAACACACAACCTCGTGAGAATAGAAGCATCTTCTCTCGTAAACTTCGACCCCGTTTAATTGTGATTCCTCTATTTATTTAGACTTGGCCCAGAGGAAGGTCTGGATTAATGAAGCGAGGATTACGGAAGTTCCAAGCCCTTTAAGGGCCTTTCTCGTCGCGGACAAAAAAAAGTTGGGAAGCAGCGATGGTCGCACTTTTCTTCCTCTCCCTAGCAATAAAGTCGTAGCAGGAAAAGGAACTTTTTCTCTCTTTCTTTACCTCTTTACTTCTAAGAACTGTTTCAGTCGATCGATTCTTGAAAGGGATTCGTTACTTCGAACTGACATCTTTTTAAGCTGTGCATAAAGAAAGCTCGGCTGTCACGCTTTTCCCACCTTTCTTTTGAAAGTAGCTCCAGAAATGATAGTTTGCTGCACAGTCCTGAGTGCTTTCCTGAGAGTAGCACTGCACTTTCAAGGACAGTGCATACATCATCTATGTATGGCATTTCCAAAATATCACCTCAAGTTTGATCTATTGGTCTGAAATCCTTCCTTATTTCCTCGGCATTCAACGATCAAACGTTTCTTCTCCGTCCTTTCTTCCTCTTCCCCCCCCCCCCCGACCTCTCCACACCTCAGCTCAGGAGGCCAAGCAAATTAGAGGCCATGGAGACGAGGCCAGAGAGAGCAGCACACGGACAAGGCTAAACTTTTAGAGCAAACTCGCTCAGAAGTTAAGCTTGTGCTCAATTTTTTTTGGGGGGGACCCAATTTCTGTGTTTGCCCCCCCCCTCCCGCACACAAAGTTGATCAATGAAAAGAGCTCCCCCTGTTTCTCCCCTTGGCCTCGAGCGTGATGACGTCACAGACAACTCGACCTCTGGACTGGACCTCCTCCTGCTCGTCCAGACGTCAACGCCCTCCCTCAGCCCCCTGCACATTGGGCCTAGACCTTTGGTGTTGTTGCATCACTTCTGATCCCGCCAAGAAAGCAAGAAATTCCTTAGTATGAGTGAAATGCACTTAAGGTCGGGCCGACTACGCTGTCAGCAGAGGCTTTTGATAAAGTGCACTCGCTTTTATCGATGGAAGATGTGCACGCGCACGCACACGCACACACATGCACACACGCACGCACGCACGCACGCCTTTTTTCCGTGCGTGCATATTGCATGTAAAAGTTTCTCTCTCTCGCTCTCTCCAGCTCTCTCTCTCTCTCTCTCTCCACTCCTTCTCAGTCCAAGTCGAAGAGCCAAAAAGGCAGCAGCACGAAAATTCCTTAGAGGGTTGTTGTGTTTAGGCCTACAGAAGTTCCTTTTATCAGGGGGGACGCAGAGCACGAACGAGGACGCGACGAAGGACGAGGACGAGCTGAGGCAGAGGTGCTATTATTCAACACCATATTCACAGCAGGAGAGACAGACTGACAGACACTGACGAAGTAATGCCAGCTAAAGGCCGGCACACGCTGGGGCAGAATTGCCTGTGCAAGCGTGTCTAAAAGTCAAGAGGGTCTTTTTTTCCTGGTCTGATGAGCCCTCTGGAGTAAAAGGAGGACGTGACTTTCCACGCCTACAAAATGACCGAGGATGAGGTCAAGACCTTGGAGGCCAAGCACAAGAAGGTGAGAGAGAGAATCAGAAGACAAACAAGCCAGCGAGCGAGCTAATTTCGACCTCGAGTAGATAAAGAGCACGAAAGAGTCTGATTTTTTTCCCTTCATATATTTGGACTGATCGTATTTCCCTATAAAAATCCAGTGCACGAATCCACTTTAGGTGTTCCAGAAAGTCTCAAGGGGCCTCTCCTTTTGCCCCTCGGCATACCAATGCTGGCAGCCCGGGAGATTCAACAGTAAATATGGCTAGAGTTGTACTCTTTTATATATACTACTATACAGTGTGTTAAGTTTCCATTTTAATGAGGTTTCCGCACGAAGAAGAAGAAGAACCATAAACCTGCCTTTCCTAGCATGCAATTTCCACTCCTTTTCATAGCGGAGGAGAGAATTGAAAACGTGAGGCCTCGTGGAGGCCACACCCTCAGCCTCAGAACTCGGTCTTAGCCTCGAACTCGAACTCAAACTCATCTGCTGGCCTTGAATGAAACCTCTCATCACTAACTTTATCTCTTCTGTCTCCTTTATGGCGAGTTTGCGGGATCCTTTTCATAATATCACGGAGTGGAAGCTAAAAGGACTGACTACTCACACACACGCTCGGCTCAAAAAAGGACAAAAAAAAAGCAGCTGCCTCTGCTGTCCTCCACTTCGAAGGGGGTAAATTCACAGCTTCCCCTGCTCTCTCTCTCTCTCTCTCTCTGCAGTACAGGAAATCCACCAGACAGACAAGAATGCCACAAAATTGGCAAGTCATGGATTTGGCACAGGGGTTAAAATCATCCTCTGGCACTGGCCAAAGAAGACAAGAGACTGAAATAACTTCTGGCTCGCTCCACTCGAATATGCACTAATTCGCACTCAACAATAGTTGTCTGGCAGAGTAGGCCTGTGTAGGTCCTTAAGGGCCCGAGAGCAGCTTTTGTCTGCTTTTTCTGTCTACACAGAAAAAAAAGAAGGATGAGGAGAAGAAAACACGCTAAAGAAAATACAGAGAAAAATCTCGTCTGCTTTCTCTTTTATTCCTGCACGCATAAAAAAGATTTGAACCAAGAGCTACTGAGGGATTTGCACACTTCTTCTCTCTTTTGCAAACTAATTTTGCTACCAGACAGTTGTTGCAATTTTTCAGCACTTCCCGCAAGCGTGCACTTGGGGTCCATATCTCAAAGGTGTTCCTTTCAAGGAGAGCCTCTTATGAAGGTGGGGTGGGATTTACCCCCATTTCCCACACACTCACAAGCACAGAGCAGCAGCAATCGATTTCCCAATTTCTTCTTTTGGAAGGGCCCATCGTGTGCGCAGCTTGAGCTTCAAAAATCCCCTTTTTTGGCTACTGTCGAGCTTTCGGACGTGTGAGCCTCCAAATCCACCTCGGGCTTGCGCCAAGAAAGTTGTTCGCGAGACTCACGACTGCAGCTCTGTCTGCACCCATACCGTATCTGTGCCACGATCTGCGCAAGCAAGGAACCTTTTTTTCTCCTCCCCCCTCCTCTTTTTTGGGTATGGCGATGTCGGCTCGAGCTATCGAGCCCAGCCTGTGGTGTCGAGCCCACGGCCCGTGTGAGTTCGAGTCCCAAGAGAAAGCTTGCATTGGTTGCATCCCTGCAAGAGAAAGCCCCTCTTCTCCTACTCCAAGTGAGGCAAGACCCTTCTTGTTCTTCCCGCTGCTGTCAGCTGTGAAGAAGACAGCGAGCGAGGCGAAGGCGAAGGCGAAGGCGAGGGCGAAGGCGAGGCCTTCCCTACCGCTGAAAAGAAAGGGGAAAAAGGTGGAGGGAGGGAGGAAAAGAAGCCAAATCAGCTGCTGCTCTTAAACAGACAGAGAAGCTCTGTCGTTGCCTGTATAATCTCTCTCTGTCTCGCTCTCGCTCTTCCTCATTAATGTGAGACCCTCGCATAGAGTGAAACCAGTGGAACGAACGAAAAGTGGACTTTCTTGCTAAAAAAGTCATGTCATGATTTCCCACTTTTGGAACCTGTGCAGGGCGTGTCCGGCCCTAGAGATGGATAAGGTAAAAAATCTGTGTCTGCGTAAACGTGCACGTTGACTGATGCTCAAGCTGCCACCTGGGCTGGGCCGGGCCGGGCTGGGCTGGGCCGGCTTGGGCAGGGCAGGGCTGGGCAGGGCTGGGCAGGACTGGACTGGACTGAACTGGACTGAGCTTGAGCTTGAGCTTGAGCTTGAGCTTGCGCTTGGGCTTTGGTTTGAGCTTGGGCTTGGCCTTGGGCTTGGCCTTGGGCTTGGGCTTGGGTTTGAGCTTGAGCTTGAGTTTGAGCTTGAGTTTGAACTCGTGCATTAATTAGCTTGAACTTCAGCATCAGCTTGGGTTTCAGGATTACCGTGAGTAATTGTGAGTTACAGGAGCTTCAGCTGAGGAAATGAGCAGTCTGGATGACCAACTTATTAGTGAGAGGAACCGACATGACCGTAACTTGGATCTGATCTGGCCACTTGGTCAGGGGAAGAGGGAGAAAAGGAAGCCAAGACTCTTCTTCTTGTGGTCGGCATCCACAAGAAATAGACGACTTGACAGATTTTTCACTTCGTTCCTTCTTTCTTTTTGTGGTGGCAGCGATTAAAGTCATGCGTTTTTTCCCTCGTTTGTTTTTGCCCACTTTTTTGCTCTTTTTGTAGCGCCGTCACCCAATGACATCTGATCGGACATGTTCTTGTCACACTACATCACCGTTAAACTGGGCCCAGTCATGTCACCAGGCCCGACTTTGGGTCACCCACACACACATCTGGGCCCTGTGAGGGCCTATTTGCAAAGGCTCAAATTTGCTACAGGAAATACTAGCTGGGATCTCGCCCCAACAGCAGTCAAAGCTTTCACTTCCAGTCCAGTCCATGAATAGGAATATTCAAAGTTCGGACATTTTGTGCTCGAAAAACTTTGAACACGCTGTAGATGGGCCTCTAAGGGCGTTCGATTTCCTTGCGAGACTAGGCCCATCTGTCTTTTTTGTTCTCCCCCCCCCCTCCACCGCCTATTTCTCTTCGTGAGTGGCGAAAGCGTCCTAAAAATATATGAAGAAATATGTCAGAACAAAATCTGCTCAACTTTTTTGCAGCTTCACTCTGAGTACAAGAGCACCTACCGGTGGCACGAGTTCACGCCCAAGTCGTCCTCGTCCGACATCGTCAAGAAACAGCCGAAAATCGGTACGCTCAAAGAACGGCCCAATTTTCCGACCAATTTAGCCCATTTTGCTTTTCTTCTCGTTCTAGTCGACGACTTCCTGTCGTTCTCCCGCAAGAAGAAACACCCGGATTTGGCCTACAAGAGCCATGAGTTGTTCGACGTCAGCCTGGCGCCCCCATTCCCCACCAGGGTGAGTCAGGCCCATTTGGCCCGCACTAAAGCACTGGAATTTGCTCAAACAAAGGATTTGTTCATCTAAAAGAAATATACTCCCTCCCCCTCCCGGCTGTAATCAAGGAATTACTCTGCAGCTCGATGCCAAATGCCAAAAAAGTCGCTCTGATCTTTTTTTTCTGTCAGACAAACTCATTTTTTTGTTCACTTCTTCTCACGAAACCTGTTTAGTGAGAGCAAAAAATTGTTCTGGACCCCTCAAAAGAGCCACGAGACCAGTTTGAGCGAGCAGAAGACGAAAAGCAAAAAACACCTCCGTGTAAGCAAATCTTCTTCTTCCCTCGACAAGAGGAAGTGCCAAGAAAAACTTCTTCTGCTCCTCTGCCGTCTACCCCATTTTCACAATAAGTCACATCAGCCCCCTCGTAGCCTCCGCCTCCGCCTTCGTCTCCGCCTTCGTCTCCGCCTTCGCCTCCGCCTCCGCCGGCGCTGCTGCCTCCCCCTCCCTCATCCACCCCTTTCACGAAGAAAAATTGAGGCCCTTTCGTTAACCCTTTTCCCCTCATCCCCCTTCCCCCTTCATGTGAGTCCCTCTCGACTGACGGGAGAGCAGAACAACCAAGGAGCTCGAACATCTTCCGTGGCCTTTTTTTACCGGGACTTTTTATACACAACTATCTTCTCCTAACTTTTTATTCGAGGCTTTGCCTTTTTTGCTCTCCTCCCTTCTGAACTACGTTTTTTGCCTCTTTGAGTCAGGCCACCCTTGACTCTTCGCTGCTGAGGCAACGTCCTTCCCTAAAGCCGCACTTGCCATGCACAAAAACCGTGTCCGTCAGTGGACGCTTTTCCTCGCTGTGCAAGTGCTCCTTAAGGCAACTGGGGAGGGGAAAAATGTGCTATGTCTAAACGCTCCCTCAACGCTATATCGAGAAGCCTCGGTAGTGATGATAATGTGTGCAGAGCAAACAATAAACAGCAGCAGCAACTCTTGTTGCTCTCAGCTGAGCGTGAACGCCTGCGCGAGCGCCAGCGAGGGCGCCAGCGCCAGCGTGAGCGAGCGAGCGCTTTGGATCAATTACCCAGAAAACATTTACACACCTCCTCCTATCTTTTTTGTCGTACCTACGTTAAACAAGAAAAATGGCGAGGTTGGACGGTCTCAAATGAGGCCTCGGGCCCATATGTATGCATGTGGGGGGGAAGGGGTGGTGGTGGTGGTACGTTTTCAACCTCGGTGACGAGGGCAACAGAGAAAGGGGCGGGCATGTTTTTTATCCCTCCTTCTCGTTGTTGCATCATCCATTATTAAGTAGATCTAAATACTTCCCCCTTCGTGCATGAGCTTTTCAACTTGATGGAAGGGGGGGAGGGGTTACCCTTGTACCCGTTAACCCCCGGGGGTTAAAGGGAACAAGAAGGGGTGTGTGACTTGGGGGAGGGGGCGTATACAGCTGGGAGGGGAGGGGGTGCACTTTTGCCACGAAGAGGGCAGACACCCTGGCCATGGCCTGACCCTCCTTTCAGCTGCTGCTGCGCGCAGAGTTTGCAGACGCTCCTCTTCTTCCTCTTCTGCCACGACGTCTGGGACGGAGACGGACAAAAAAGCGTCTGTAAGAGCTGCGCGCACAGCAGGGGAGGGGACAACAGAACCCCCTTCCAAGGGGGAGGCTATTGACAGATGCTTAGAGACGCCCAGTTCAGTACACCGCATGCTAAAAAATACTTCTCCTCTTCGACAGTGTGAGTCAAAAGTTGTCCTGCATAAATGGACATTCTTGTGCTCTTTAAGCTGGTGTTCGACTCACGCTGTATATCTGTCCTTTCATGCACTCCTTCTTTCTCTCTCTCTCACTTCCGTGGGTGCTGCAGCAATCGCGCCAAGGACGACGCCAGATGTTGGCGCACGACGCCGCAGCAGCGCTACCACGCCGCGCCAAGAGTGAAGGACCGCCGCCGGCCGCCGATCGCCGCCGGAGCCGCCGCCGCTGGGACCAGCCGCAGCCGCCACCGTTGCCGCCGTCTGCCGCCAAGTCCTCTATGGCCGTCATGGATAATGAAGAGCAGAAGCGGTCGGGCACCAGATATTCCTCGGACGTCTCGGACGCCCCCGCCGCCGTCGTCACTGCTGCAGCTGCTGGTCCCTCCGCGGCGGCCTCGCAAGAGAGCTTGACGGCGTCCACGACGTCGCTGAATCCCAGGAGGAGAGGCAGAAAGGTGCCATACATGCTCACAGAGGGGTCGGTGGGGGTGAACCCCCCCCCCGCACACGACTTAACTTACTGATGCTCGCACCGTACACAACTCAACAAGTTTTTCAATGCTCACGCAACTCAAGCTTTCGATTGTTCGTGAACTGACGTCTTTGTTGTAGAGCGAGGAGATGATGTCCAGCTTCCCCCCGCCGGCGCCGTCGAGCAAGTGGAACATCCACGAAAACAGGTCAGAGGCAGCCTTTGAGGACTTTTCAACCCTTCGCTTTTCTCTACTTCTTTCGTTCTAGCCTCCGCCAGAAGCAGATGAAGGAGTCCGCGTCCATGAGCCACATACAGGGTAGTGCAAAGGAAAACGTTCAAACCATGGACGGTGAGAGATGTGACGAGAGACGCTTGAGAAATTCAAAGAATAAAAAGCTTTGTGCTTTCCTAGGGCTGCGAGGTCAAATGAATGGCGACCTGAGGGCCTCGGAGCCGTACAAGCTCAGGTTTGCTCCTTAGTTGTCCCAGTTGACCTCGAAACAAACGTTGCCTTACTAACAGTCATTTTTTTCATCAGTCGCCTGTACCGGTCCGAGTACCGCGTCCGGTACCGCCCGTTCAGCCAGTATGAGTACTTGGACGGTCAGTTCGTGCCGTCGACCTCGAACTCGCCGCCGTTGGGGGAGAAGGACAAGAAAATCGACGTTGCCGCTGCCGCCGCCGTCGCGGCCAAGGGCGGCGAGCCGTGGTACAAGGAGGTGGTGGAGCTGAGGAAGCAGGCGAACGAGTTCAGGGTAAGTGACGACGCTAGCAATGGTCCAAGGTTGTCCGTCGGGCATCATTTAGAACTTCAGTAACAGCAAAACTTTCTGTGAAAAAGGTCGAGGCCATCCTCGAGGCCATTTCGAGGCTGCCTAAGTAGTGGGCTCGAGATCAAAACTTCAGTTGGGGGCAAAATTTGGCCAATTTTGTTTCAACCCAAGAGTTGAGCAGCGCCCTGGAAGCAAGGTTACAAGGCCTGAATTTAAGGCCACTGAAGGTCACTTTCTGTTTATTGCACTTTCTTCTGTCAACACCAGCTGTGAGGTCGTGAGAGAAATATGTTAGTGATTGGCCTTGCTCAGTAATGCGTGAAGCGTCAGGTTTTGGGAGGACCTCTCCTGTGGTCCGACATAGTGTATTCAGACAGACACTTAAAAGTTTGTCTTAAATACTTTCAAATATTCTGCTTCTTCATGGGTACATTTTCCATGCCTCACATGACCAGTGTGGGGGTCCTTGACAATTTTCTCAAGATAAAGTTCGTGTCCAAGTCTTCTAGCTGCAAGCACAGTGAAAAAGCACCCTTAGGGCCTCAACTTTCTCCACCAGACACATTTGAAGAGCCACTTGAGTCAGCATCAGTATTGTCTTGACTTCATCTGGTCACATTGCATCAATGAACCGCAAACATGGTGTGAATATCAACTTTTTGAGCTAGTTGCAAGCTTCAGTTGATTTTTTGGGCGCCCGTGAGTTCGGAGCCTTCCTTTTGTTAGAGCTGTATCGATCCTCGGGTCGGCTCGCTGTCCTAGGCCTAATCATGGTCTCGGCTCGGCTCGAGGCTCCAGAAGCTCTACCTCCTCCAGGTGCCCAGAGGGCACTCTGAGCTTATGGGCGCTGAAAAAATCAACTCGAGATGACCAAAAATGTCCACACAACCCTTTCACAGGCTGATTGCATAAGAATACTCACACATAACCTAGGCGAGCCCCAATTTCCCGTGCAACTTTGGCATCTTGGGCAGTTTTCATCTCTTTTGCTGTCACGACCTTTGGCTCATCAGCAGAAGCTGGTCGATCCTGAGCAAGAGATGGGTCGTCAATTTATTGTGTCAGCTGCCCTCACAGTGCTGGAGCTGGTGATGGGTCTAAAGCCTTTCCAAGGGCCTCGAGCTGAGCCACGCCCAAGTATCGGGTATCTACAAAAATGACTTGACGTGGATGTGATGGATCCTGCAGCATGCCCATCTGGATTTTGTCCATTCTGGGACTGTGCAAGTGTTGAACCCAAGCTTCAAGTGCAAAGCCAAATCGAACCTAGCTTGGATTAGCTTAAGCTTGGATCTAGGGCCAGAGAAGGAAGGCCAAGTAATGTTGAATGTCACGTTCGTGGCATCCTACTCTCGACAGACAAACGTTGATTGATGGATCAAGGGCTACTTCAGTTGAGCCTCGTAATGGTTCATGTCTATGTACCGACTTCTGGCATTTCTTCTTTCCGCAGGCTGAGAAATTGCAACTTCCTTTCCCCAGTATTGAGCATTGACCCACTACAACAGGCAGTTTCTTTTCACCCCCCCCCCCAAATCTTGATCTAAAGCTGGAAAGCAACTTTCACTGTGAAGCCTCCTACTTCTTTGAAGGGAGGCCTTTCTCATTAGGCCCATTTGTGTATGGGCCAATAGGCCTGGAGCACCAACGGCTAGGCCTCGACTGAGTTCTCCTTTTTCAGTGTCGTGGTTGGGGAACTGATCTCGTCCCTCCACATCTGATCGAGGTCTACCAACGTCAGATGGACGAGGTCTACGAGCACAGGGAGGCCCTTTCAGCTCTCGCCCTCGCGATTGCCACGCCCAGGTTAAAAAAAAAGAAGAAAAAAAAGAATTCGTCACGCCCAGCGACGAAATGATGGGGGAAAGAGAAATGAGCCCTTTTTTATGTCGCAGACCCATGCAGCAGCAGCAACAGCAGCCTCGAGAGGATAGAAGCGACTCGGCCTCGGCCCCGGCCACGCTGCCCAGGGCGAGGCAGCGGCCGCCGCGGCCGAAAACGGCGCCCCCGCCGCAAGCAGCCGCCGAAGCAAAGACGCCACCACCGCCGCAGCCACAACAGCCGCCTCGCGGCTCAAACAGTAAGGCCTGCAATTTTTTGGTCAACAACTTTCGCCATTTGTTCAGCAAATGAGGCATGAACGAGCCAAAATTGAGGTCACAGATATGGAATTGCAATGGCATTGACCTACTACAAGACTTGATTCATGCTGTAGATTCTGAACCCTTTATGGCCCAGCAGGACCCAAACCTCGTACATTTTCACCATATTTTTAGTTCTGTAGCTCCAATCTTGGTTCCTCTCATGTGTTCCCCTTGCAGAAAGAAGGCCAAATTCCAGAGAGAAACTCTGAAATTCCTGATGAAAAATTTACGTAGCTTCACGGCCTTCGTAAGTCCTGATTGACCTTGGCCACTGCTCCTCTCCTGGGCTTTGCCTCTCAGAATCATCATCTAGTGGGACTGTTAATCGTCAATGCAATTTTGCTCTCTGGATCCTCGCGTAACTTTGCTCCAAAGCAAACTTTGGCCAGCTTTTCCACCTCATGTGTGCAGAATTTGTCCGTCTGTCCGTCCAGATCGATCTCTGTCGGCGAACCGAGGCCGCTCGCCGGCCAAGCAGCTCCGGTCTCACCATGCGCCGCCTGCGCCGGCGCACAACAGCCAGAATGCGCCAGCAGCTGGAGGCTGGAAGATCCCTGGAGAGGCAAAAAGACACCGGCCAAGTAAGTAGAAAGTCTTGAACTCACTTCGATTTGCCCCCCAATTAAGCAAAAAGCACAAAGTTTCTCCTGGAAAACAAAACAAGAGCGGAAAAAAGGGGTGATGAGAATGTGCCGACTGCGCCACTGCAGATAAAAGGGAGGAAATTATGCGGGAAAGCAAGGGTTTTTCCTCTTCTTCTACCGCAGGCTTCTTTTTCCTAGCAGGAGAGACAAATACTCCTTCCACTTAGCTTCAGCTTTAGTTGCATGCGTTACTCATATATAGGAGAGAGGCACGATTCCTAACATGCGTTTGAACGGTTGCTGCACCTTTTAACGTTCCCCCTCTTGTTCGTGTTTTCCCGTAAAATTTAGCTTCCCTAGTGTACACAAAAGTCAAGAAGTCCTGCCTTCCAAGGCCTAGGAGAGATCAGCAAGAGTCTGGCAGAGTGTGTGAGTATGGACAGAGACTCAATTTACCCTCCAACTTCTGCATGTTTTTTTCCCATCTAGATCGTAGGTGTGCATGTTCAGGTAGTTTACTACATGTAATGTATATAACATTTAGGTATGTAAAAACTTAGTACTCTGAGATCAAGCCAATGCTTCCAGATCGGTCGATGAAAAAGTGTCATCTTTTGCAGCAGTTGCCAAACGGCCGCCGCTGCCTGCTTCCGCAGCTGGTCCGCCAACTTCCGCCGCGTCGGAAGTCACTCGCTCGACCCAGCCGCACCCGCCGCCGTCATCAGCCACCGCGGCCGCGACCACAGCAGCGGCAGCAGCCGCTGCCGCAGCAGTCTCTACTGTTCCTCCTGTCTCTGCCGGCCGGCGGCCTTATTCACGTAGTTCCTCCGCTCGAACCGGCGGCGGATCCAGAGACGCGTCCAGGCCGCAGTCGGCCATCGAGAACCACCTGGTCAGTCACTAAATGCATTCTCGGTAGCCTTGAGTTTGAGACACGTTGAGAGCATGACAGGATCGAGATAAAAGAAAGGCTTGAAAGTATTTGGTTCCCTGATGGGATCACATCTGCTGGGTATTTCAGTTCTTCCCCTGCCTCTTTGGGTCGGTAGGGAAAAGGACTTCCATAGTTGACTAGAATGAATGATCTAGAGCTTAGAGAAGTGGATCAAGAACAACAAGTGTGTGACATTGAACGCAAACCCGGTGCAGCCTCCAGGTGTGAGTGCACCTTATTGAGCGCATCAAGCCTCAAAAGTGCTTGGCAAGCAGGTACACTTTGCGCAGGTGATGGATGAATATGATTATTTGCTTGTCTGTCCCTGTTCGCGAAGGAGAGGATGAGGAGGTCGCCGAGAAGCTCGACTGGCATCACTTCTGCAGTTTGGCCAGATCTGTCTGCAACAGAATGGCCGAGGTGAACAGGCCCAATCCGCAGACGGAAGAGGAGACGAGCAGAGGCTCTGTGGAGGACGAGCACTGCCCATTCAGTGCTCGACCCAGCCTCTTTGTACTGGCCCAAGCCTCAGTGGAAGACAAACTGTTTGTTTCCACCACGAGCATGACCACAGCCGGGAGGAGGTGGCAGCTCTGGGAGGCCTCCCGCAGCTTCAGAAGGCGAAGACTAACTGTGATATGATTGATGATGGCGTAAAGACGCCTAAACAGATGATGGACCTGTTGCCACTGTCCACGAGGAAGCAAGGTCAAGGTTTGGACCTGATTCTGTTGGTGGAGGTGAAGCACGAAGCTTTACCTGGTGAAAAAGTGAGGGTCAGTACACATTGACATGTTCATGCTCTGTGACCAAGATGGCAGCGGTTGCGACAGCTATTTCGAGACCAACTCCCGCTTCCGAAACTGACAAATTGGTAAGTGCAACCAGCCGTTGCTTTCCAACTCGGTTGGTGTTGATGGCCGAAGGGTCGAACAGAAAGCACTTTAGAGCAGACTGTGGATGTTTCAAACAAGCTGCGAAGACCTTTTCAGGCCATGACAGATCGTTTGGGCAATAATGCAGTCACTTAGATTACTCTCACTCCCATAGACACATAACTACCAGTTAAAAAGAAAGAGGAAACCTAACCTGACCTTAGTCCTTAACAATGAGGGTCATGACCCTAACCTAACAAGCATTATGGACACATTGTCAAGGACTCTGTTGTGGAAAGTCTGATGGGAGCCGATGTGTTCGCCAAGCAACTGCTGGTCCTTCGTTCTTCTGCTGTGTTCATTGCATACATGACTGTGGTCTCCTTTGAAGTGGGTCCCGGAACCTTCAGTCACAAAGGGGGTCACAAAGAGAAGGACAATTACAGGGCCATGACTTGGAATCCGACCTCAAGAGCCAAAGCCTTGATCGTAATCTTAAAGTGGAACTAAAGTTGAAAGGCTGGGACAAAAGCAGTACTAGTCAGTCTTGTGAGGAATGAGCGGTGCAAAGGCAGCACTCTCATTCAAGCCTAAGGACTCCTTGGCTCTGAGATGGCGCCTTTGAGAATGCCTCTCATCTCGGTCAAGTGATCCTTCTTTGCGTGTCAGCGCGTTAGGTGTAAGCTGGTGGGTGTCTGAGTTATTGTGGAAGGAAGGAGCAAAGTCGGTCAGTCCGCCAATGGCATCCCATTTGCTTGAGGTAGCTCGATTTGTGATGCAAGAACGTGACGTTCGCCGATATCGAGGACGTTCGGCCTCCCTGGTAGCTGTGATGGCCTCGGTCTTCTTCCACAGTTTCGTCTTATGTTGTCCCTGGATGCCAATGTTGAGAATTGGCACCTCTGCAGTCCTTTTGTTGACGTAGTATTCGGTTCGCTTCGGAAAATGCGACCTAAAACCAACCAGCAAACCTAAGCTAATCTCGGTGTGTACACAATTTTGGCGCTTTTTTCACACTATTCCTAGCCACGATGACGCCAACCTGCTTTCGACGTGTCTCAGCTCTCAGCCAATGGATGAGCGAATGTGTTTTACCCTTTTTGCCAGCCTCAGCTCATCTTTTTGCAGAACTACTTCCGCGAGCCGGTGGTGAAGTCTCCTCCGGAGCCCACCAGGGTCAAGAGTCCCGAGGGCTCCGTGCGATCCCCGGATCCAATCAACTGGACGGTGCCGCTGGATACGGGGAAGACATTCTCGGTCACGCAGAGCGTCAAGGACGGAGGTAACAGAGGAAGCCGCAAAAATTTCCCCGCACCGCTTAAGCTTAACGTATCAAATATCCACGTCTTGATCGATACCCTGCAAAAAGTTGCACCTCTACCCGCAGCTGTCAGGGCTGTGACGGATGAATGAGAGGCTGGAACTGTTTGAACATTTCGCCAAGGAGGTGAAAAGTTGATCAGCTGTCTTAGCCCAGAAAGGAGTTCGTGACTGAGCTCAGAACATCACGGATGCTCTCCATGTCCTCTGTCGCTTGTCCAGCTACCTCAACCAGAACGTTCAGTCCTTTCAGAATGACTGAATTACGACACCAGTGAAAAGTTGAGCTCAGCCAAGAAGCAGTTTTTTTCGTCTGCTTAATGAATGCTGTTATGTAGTGTAAGTAACTCTGGCCAAATATGCAAAGTTTCAACATAGGCCGACGTGAACAGTTTAGGAGAGATTTGTTTATTATGTATTCCTGGTGTATGTAGAACATCAGCTTGAGCACAAACTTCGACCAATATCTGGCAACAGAGACTGCTGTGAGTGCACGCTTGTCTCAACGTTCACATCCTCACATCCTTGAGGGTGGCCGCAAGCACCAGGACCCATCCCATCAGGGAAGGCAACTCCTTCCATGGCCAAGACACACACGAGGTCCTTGATGAAATAAAAGCCAGAATTTCTCCCACCAACTTGATTCAGCTTTTCTTTCAAGATCCAAAAGTTCGGATCTTGAGCTTGTGCTTTGTTACTTATTTATAACTCTTTGGACATCTGTAGAGTAGCTCTGCTAAATTGAGGGGAAAAGTGCAAAAGATGGGACGACTTGTGAGAAATGGACTAAGTTTTTTTGCCGAGCTGTGGTGAACACTTAGAACACTGGATATCGTTAAAAAAAGAGTCGTCTCCAGTATTTCAAGCAGGCTAGAAAATTGTTCAAGAGTTGGATTATTCAACATTGTCTTCATTCCAATAACTGAAGCCCAGTCCCGATCTCTGTACTAGAGAAAGAAGTTACTGTCATGTGCGTCCACCAAGTGCGATCTCTTCTCTGATCCGTTGGAAGCTTGAAAATTCCCTGGCGTGATTGGGAAAGATCCCGAACTTGCCTCAACCTTATCGAACATCTTAAACAGTTGGCTGCAGAACGACAGTGCTTTTTAAGAGACCAGGTCTGGTTACAACATTTATGCTTTGACAGACTCTGCTCGTGACAGTCCCCTGGTGTTGAGCGACTCCCTGCTGTTGGACTGCGTCTCCGGCACTGCCGTCAATCTCGGGGGCAATAGCAGCAGCCAGGGGTCGGGAGGGATCGTGCACCACCACAGGGGGATCTCGTCCTTGGCCAAGGAGGCGCAGGACTTCGGTCATAGGGGACTCACCAAGGATTCCACGCTCACCAGGCCTGAGGCGCCTGCCCCAGGTGAGAATTACGCTCATTGGAGGGGACGGAGGGAAGTGCCTTGACCATGAGAGTAGTGACCTACCGTGACCTGTTGGACGTGTTATGACCCAATTGAAGCATTATATGAACCAAAACTTGCAAAAAGAAGTGTTTGCCATGACTTTGCCAGTTTTTGGGATTCGCACTTCGTATTAAGTGCTTCTACTCATTGTAGAAGGTATCTCAGAGCTTCTCATAGTTGCGGTAGAAGTCCTTGCAGCAGAGGGGCCTCATATCGTCAATGAACTCGCAGAGCCACTTGGCCCTCAGGCTGGGATTCGGCATCTTGCCCTTTCGTAAAGTGACGAGCCCCGGTTATGACACGGTCTCTGGGTTGACTAGTGCCAAATGCGGCCTCCTTCTGCCAAAAACCTGGGCCCATGCCAAGAGCCTCTTTATGCAAAGTGCCTAGGGTCGGCGTCCCTTAAGAATGGTCCGGTTGCTGCAAAGGAATTTTCACCAATCTTTTTGCAGTTCACAACGAGAGAGTCATAGCCGAGGAAGATCCTAACGATGTGACCCCTACTGAGGCCAGACCATTGGCCGTCACGGCCGACCCCATGACTACGGCCATCTACGGGAGTCTCTCTGACGCCGGCGGGGGCGAGGCCACGAACGGCGGCGGCGCCGCTTCAGCGGCCGCAGCCAAAAACGTCCCGGGCACAACGCTCAAGTGCTTGGAGGACCCGTCCTTTGTCTTCGAGGCCGAGAGTCGCCCAAGCAAGAAACCTAGCTACAGAGTGCTAGAAGATCCCTTTGAGAGCGACGTTGGCGGAATGTCGCCCAACTTGGGCGCCCGGCCGCCTGTGGGAGAGGTGGTGGAAGGGGCCAGGGACAAGTTCGACCGGTTCTGGTCGGCCAAGGACAAGGGAGGAGGAAGCTAAGGAGCGAACAAGAAAAAAAAGGGAATGATTGTGGAATATTATGACATTAATCTTAATTCCTGACCTTTATTTTGCGCATGGCCTTCAAGAAATCTAGCCGACATTTGATTCTATTCGCCAGGACTTCATTTTCCACGTTCTGCGCCCAAGGCCAAGAAATCTGCTTTGCAGAGCACGAAAAAAAAGACAAAAAAATGAACCAGACACCTTAGGTAGTTTTGATTCAGATTGCACTGAAAGTTCAGAGGTGGAACTTTCACCCCCAGATCCTTTTTCCGCCATCGCTTTCGTGACCACCGCGCTTACTATATAGTCATTAGGTGAGGGAAAACCTCGTCCTCGATAATAATAAAAGTCTAACTACGCCTCAGCTGTTGTGTATTCCGCTTTTCACGATAGTGTAAAGTTCTAGATAAAAACACCAAAATTCAGCATCATCAGTAGAAAAGTTCACTTCTGGTGGAATTTTCTGCGTTTTTAGACACTTTTTTGCGATATTTTGCTTAAGCTTGTGACTCTTCTAGTGTGTTTTGGTCTGGCAGAGTCTGGGTCTTGCTTTCTTCGTCATTGGACCTATAAAGTGGAAACAAAAATTGAAAGTAACAGGACTATCATGGCTCAATGAGGTTAATATCACTCAAACAAGGCAAAGTTACCACATGTTATAAACATTCAGGCATGAAGCAGCATTTCATTAACTCTACTGCACAAACGCAAACACAATGTTCAAGCAAGATGCAGGCCAAAAAAGCAAGGTTTTTCTTTACCTCTTCAAGGTCTCTCTTTTTTTTCAGCATGTCCTGCACACAGTAAACAGGTGTTATTGGAGGAAATCGAACGTGGATTTTTAAATGTATACAACATAAGGCATACACTTACGATTCTGGCTCTTCGGCCATGGAATTCAGTGTCCGCTGCTGTCTGATCGAGTTCGCCACCCGCCTGAAGTCCAAGCCCTCGTCGGAGCTATCGCTGTCCGCATCACTGAGAAATAATGTGGACATTTGAGATTTGTCATACTTGTGTGAGTGCAAAGTGCTTCACTTTTGGATTGAGACTTTTTCATCTTCACTTTTTCTTTTTCACTTGCCCCCCCCCTTTTCTTATTTGGGGATATATTGCGTACATATTTGGCTAGTTCAAAAAGGTATTTTTGTGGAAATTCATATTTTTTCATGCTGGGTTTTTGGCATGGGGTTAAATTAAGAGGATTTTACTAAAAACGTTTTTTCCTAAAAGGTCATTTACTACCTGCACTTTCAATTTGAAGTTTACTACAGTGGCACAGTACGTAGAGCTGTCTGAATTTGTAACTCTAAAAATGCTGTTATAAAAGTGTCTCTGATTGATCTGACATTTTAGGAGGTCGTACTGGGGAATGTCTAGTATTAGCAAAAAAAAATTTCAGCTCAATCAGACACTTTGACAACAGCATTTTTTGAAGTTTGCCTTGTACTGCCTATATGTACATGTTGATTCTGTTTGTGCTAAACTGCTATGTTATAGAAGATTGAGCTGAAATTGTTTTTGCTAATACTAGACATTCCCTACCATTAGCTCCTGAAATGCCAGATCAATCAGAGACACTATTATAACATAGCATTTTTAGATTTACAAGATCAGATAGCTCTACATACTGTGCTACTGCAGTAAAATTTCAAATTAAAAGTGTAGATAGTAAATCAATTTTTTTCCTTCAAAAAATGAGACTTGTAGCAGCGACACCAGTGTCTAATGCCAATTTTCCACCATGAAAATCCAAAGTTGACATTTTCAAACTAGCCTAATACATATGCACCCTTCTTGGCCTCGCAGAACCCAACGTGGGATGTGAAGTTGCGGGGAGGAACAACCCAAAAAGTGGGACAAAAAACTGACAAGAAGTAATCTCGACTGATGCTTGAGTCAATCATCAATCTTGTCGCAGAGCTTCCAAACCCTTCTAACAACCTTACAATGTGTACCGGAACCCCCGACGTCATAGTGTAAAAATTGCAAGTGGGCCCACTGCACTTTACAGTCAGGGTTGTTTTGGCGGCTCTCCTGAGAAAAAAGCCAAGAAAGGGGTCAAAATCCAAAAGTGAACCATAAATTCTTGAAAAAACAAAAAATAAATACATGTCACTCGTTAATGTTGGCCTTCTGGGTGGGTGGGGGGACTTCCTGGGACAGCACGATGCTACCCGGACGAAACAGTGCTGCATGATCAGCCAGGGATATACATGTATATACGTATAAGACCATACAGTGCAACCCATATTTAGTGTCATTCAATGGAAACTTGGCAGCTTTGACCATGTGACATGAAAGAAGAGCAGTAAAAAAATATTAGAAAAGTAAAGATAACCAAGCTCGCTCAAGTTTTTGACTGCCGAGGTGTCTAAAATTTACTTCGATCACCTTTACAGACAGGACAAGTCCGGCTCCTCCTTGGCCAACATATAGCCCAGGTTTGTCGTCAGGTTTGATCTATGCCAATACGTCAGCATTACCAAACTATGTCTTGGAGACTACTTATGGGTCACACTGTAGCTGTCATGCGTGCGTCCAGTCACAAATGTGCGCTTAAATTATCAAAATCCCTCACTTTTACATCAATGATCCTTGCAAGCTGCTGTGGAAAGATTTCATAAGCTGCAATGATGCTTTTTACTCATCGTGCTTTCTCTCTCTCACCTGTTGAGAGAGTCCGACTCTGAGTCGATCTCTCCGTTGATTGCAGCTTGGAGGTCGTCGATCCTCTTGAGCGCCAGCTTCAGGTCGTTCTTGGCCGTCAAGGTTTCGGCCTCGGACAGCTCCAGCTGCTTCTCAATCTCATTCTTCTTGGCGTGCACCTTAAAAAGGAGGAAATTTGTGAAACAGGGTGTCTGCAGAAAAACCGTCCACTCGCGATCTACCTCCATCTCCTTTTGCTGCAGGGTTGCGAAGTCTTCCTTGACATCCCTGAGCTGCCTCTGGAGCTTCCGCATCTGGTCTTGGGCGCTTTGCTCCTTCGTACGGACCTGAACCAGGCGTAGACATAGACAAAGGTCTTAAAATGTTCCCAGGCACTTATTTCAACAAGGCCAAACTTTAAAATGAAGAAGTTTGAACGGAATGCGGCCTTCAAAGGTTTTTTTCAGCGCTCTCTTCATATCTTGTTTAGTGACGAAAAGCAAACCCTTTGCTCAAAATTGATACTTTGTGGTCTCGTAGCACAGTCCAGGTACGCATGGGACTTTGTGAAGGATCTCCAAAAAAGTTTTCCTTGCCCATCGTCGTGAACGTGCGTTTTCTTCAAGTTTCTCAACTGCAAGAACGACCTTGCACTGTCATGTACCTGGTCTCCGTCCTTCGTGAGCTTCTCAATGTTCTCCTTGAGTCTGGAAATTTGGTTCTCCATCCTGGATCTCGTCGTATGCTCCAGATCCAGCTTAGACTCGAGTTCCTTAATCTTCAGCTCCAGTCGCTGGTGTTGGGCTGCAAAAATGAACAAGATGTAACTAAATAGATAAATGCATCAATGCGAATTCCATCGTCTCCTCTTACCTGTGGAGACATTTTCTCCCTCTAGAGACTGGATCTTCTGTGACAATTCGGCCAGATTTTCCTTGAGTCGATTCCTCTCCTCCTCCAGATCCGAGATGGTGTTTGCCTGCTCGCTCAGGGTGATCTGATCCACGGACAGTTGCGACACCGATGCCTTGTACTTCTTCAACACATCCTGAACAAAGTAACTCGATCAGAGGGGAAAGTCACTTTAAAGTAAAGTTCCTCGGCTTTCTTCACTTTCATTGGGGATCTTACTTGTGCAATCTTCGCACCAAGCCAAAAATTCCATATGTTCACCCAGTGCAGCCCAAGGTGTGTTACCTGTAGCTCCTCCTCGTTGTCCTCCAGCTGACTGGCCAAGTCTGTCTTCTCCCTGCCCATTCTGAAGAGCTTCTCCTCCACCTCCGACTTGGACCTTATGACGTCATCCAACTGACTCTGGACGTCCGCCAGTTCCATCTCGGCATTCTGCTTAGACTTGAGCGCCGACGTCCGCGAGAACTCTGCGTCCTCCAGCTAAAACCATCACGACATTACAGTAATTTTTAGCCGTCATTGGCTTAGTTACCTTAGTTACAGTGGGAGAAAAAAAATCACGCACCGCGGAATGTTCTTGTCACGGGACTTTCTTTTTGCCTCACACAGTTTGAACTTTGAATGAGTTTAGTCTTTTTTTTTGCGCCCACCTGGTTCTTGAGTTGCCTGATGATGACTTTGTTTGACGACTCCGTCCTCGACCGCTCTATCATGATCTGTGCGTCCTTTAGCAGCGCCTTCGTACGCTTCAGATCCTTCTTCAGTTTAGTGACCTAAAAAAAAACCCCACCCCTTCAAGATTGGACTGCTTCACGTGCAACAGTGATCAGATTCTGTTTACGTGCCTGCTCCTCGTCCGCGGACCTCGAGGCCAAGTCCTGCAAGGTCATGATCTTGTTCTCCAGGTCGTGCTTCTCCCGCACGAAGTGGATCCTCTCCTCGTGCTCCGACTCCAACTGCTGCTCCAATGACTTGACCTTCTTCTGCGCGGATGCGCGCACGTCCTCCAACTCCTCCTCTTTCGAACTGGAAACAAGAAGAGATATCCTTCAAAGGCCTGCGGATCATCTCAAAACATTGACTGTTTACTCAACACGACCTTTGTATGGCAAAATAAATAAATAAGGTTCGTGTGAACCTTCAACACCATGGTTAACCTTGTCTGCGCGACAATTTTTCTGCCAAGCTCTCCAGAGTTGGTCTCGAGAATGAATAAGGGAAATATAGAACAGTGCTAAGGTTTATTTTTAAAGAAACTACCTGAGTTCCCGCCGGTGCTCTTTCTTCATGGCTGCCATCGACATCTCAAGCTTAGTCTTGGCCTGTTCCAGAAGTTGGACTTGGCCAGCGAGGTCGTCCAGTTCCTCCTCCTAAAGACAGAGAGCAAAAAGTACACGAATACTGAATAAAGAGCAGAAACGTTTCATCATTTTTCATACCTGATCCTTAAGTCTCATTTCCAGGTCGGCCTTTGCCCTCTTAAGGACGGCGACTTCCTCGTCCGTCGCGCCGCCGCCGCCGCCGCCCAGGTCTTCCAGGTCCTTGCTGAGGGCGCTGATCTTCTCGTCCTTGTACTCCAGGTCAAGCTTCATTGCCTGAGAAGGAGAAATTTGAGTAGTAGCGGGAGTGGGGGGGGGGGAGGAGGAGGAGGAGGAAAAACTCAATCTTGATAATAATATAACCATCCCAACCAAATTTATCAGTCTTTTTAACCCCTCCAAAGGTTTTCCTTACAGCTGACTTTGCAGGCTTGGTCACAACCACTTCAATCACCATAATTCAGGCATCTTCAGCGTCTTTCTTCTCAGCATTCCTTTATGCGACTGAGGGAAAAGTGGAATAAGTGATAATCTGCACTAGATCTGTGTGAAATTTTTCCAACTACTTCAAAATTTTGAACTGACGAGGGAGGGAAGGACGTAAGAGGGCCTCGAGCAGCTGCTGCTGCTGCCGCCGCCAGGTAGCAGAACGGACAGGTAAAATCGCTTGAAGCACAGAAAGACGCAGTCTCACTCAAAGAACGCATGACTTTTGGCTCACACGATGCAGGCAACAAACTGCTGCTGACCCTTTTTCCTTCCTCTCCCTTTCCTTGGACTAATTTAGGCCTACGCAGGTAGCAGAGGAGGGCCTCTTCCACTCCTCTCAGATTGCGTCAAAGTCTTAGCGATATTTATTTTCTGGCTTCTTTTCCCGTAATTTCGTAGGCGGATGAGAGGGTGAAGGACCCCCCCCCCTAGTGGGAACGATGTCCTTCCCAGATATGGGAAAAAGAAGCAATTTTCATAACGGGGTCGAAAGAAGTGGGAAAACGAAACTACTCTTCTACGGCCATTGATGGCAAGCAAAAACTTATTCGCATACCTGCAAAAGAACATACACAGAGATCGAGAGAGAAGGAAAAAGCAGCACCCCAAACTGGGGCCGAACTTGCAGCATTTTGAGCGCCTCTTTGGGCAAGGAGGAAGAAGAAGCAGCTCAACATCAACCTCGACCTTAGACACACGCGTGCGCACAAGGAAGTCAAGTCACTTCCCTCATGTGTACGCGCGTGTTCAGGATACAGAGAGAGAGAGAGAGAGAGAGAGACGGAATGGGTATTCCTGTGCGCGCGTGCGCCCCGCTTCTGGCGGCTGCCTGCGCGCGCGTGCGTGCAAGGCTTTAATCAGTTTCCTCCTCCCTTGAACGGCGGCAATTCATTCTGCGCGCGCGCGCACGCGTGCAATACGAGCCACAAATGACTTTCAAGGCCTTACTTATACGCTGACATGACAGAGACGCTCGCTATTTCGGACAATTTTTAAAGCCTCCCAGGATCAGTCAGAAAAAAGAGACATTCGATTATCACGAGGAATCCGATCAAGTAGGAGAAAGTTGGAGGGAGGAGGGATAAAATCTTTTTCTTCCACCACCAAACAAGACTTGGCTAACAAAAAAAAAACACGACAAAACAGCTGAGCTGTGAACGATTAACAAAACTTCGAGCTCGTAATTAAGACAATCTAGCGTTATTAAGGCCTTGAACCCTCCGGTGGTAAAAAAGAGACGGGAAATGTGAGGAATCCCGGAGGAAATGAGAAAAGTCTGGTCGAGTTTTTTCTCTCTCGTGAAGGTTCTTTATGATCCAGTCAATCTATGGTCTAGTCTTCCAGTGCTCCTTGTTGCACACTCAAATGTATGTTAGCAAAAAAAGTTTTATCTGTATGTGTAAGTTTCCTCCGTGACAACACTTAAACGAAAAAAAATCCCCCTGTGTAAACGGAGCCTTATCGAGCTTCACCGAAGCTTTTATTGCTCATCGTGGCTGTTTTTGGGCCATCAAAAAACCCACGCGCGACGCCCAAAAAACGCAAAGTTACGTAAGTGGGGATGGAGAAAAGATGACAACAACACCAAAACTGAGAGATCCTGGGTCAAACTGCCGCCATTTCTGGGGGTGCCATGACTATTTTTCATGCCTGAGCGATGCCCAAGATAAGATTTCACCAAATGAGCAGCCAAATGGACCCCCTCGAGGACCTTTTGGGGGGGTAGAGTAGAGCAGGCCAGGACTGAGAACTCATTCTTTCTTTCCACGCATGTAAATCAGCCAACCTCGCCCCAAAAACGCAGAAAATGGGTAGGTCGAGAGACGGGACTCGAGCGCAGGAGTGAGTGAGTGAGCGAGGGAGCGATCAAGTCCCAACCCTTGTTCCTGCAAGCCCATTGAGTCCCTCCCTGCCTCCGCTTCTGACTCCTCAAGGTCCGTCACTTCACGCGACGCAAAAATCATGCAAATTTTTTGAGACGCAGGAAAGAGGAAGAATAAGATGATGAAGATGAGCTAACGAGTGCAAAAAAGCCTTTTTTTTCTTCTTCATTACCTGGCTGATTTTGTGCGAATTGTCATTCTTGAGGGCCTGACTCGTCCAATATGTCCTGGCCTCCTCACTTGTGTCGGTATCAGCCGAGGAGCCGCTGTTCAGTTGATTTTTTAAGTTATTTGTCAAAATCTCTTCGAGTTTGTTGTCTTCTTCTTCCTCCTCCTTGATCAAGTTGTTGGACTGGACGAGGTCTTTGCTGCTTCCGGACTCGGCAGTCAGACTTTCTCTCCTGCTCGAGTAGGACGATGAAGACGACGAAGAAGAAGACGAGGGAGGAGGTGGAGGGGGCGTAACCGTCGAGGTCTTGGGTGAGGGTGGCTCGACGTTGATGGTCACGATCGGCGCAGTCATCGCCTTCTCCCTGGTCACTCTGCTTGTCACGTTGTTGCTCGTCACTACGCAGTTGTTGACCTCGGCAGTGCTCGTGGTCTTACGCAGGTTGATGGTCACGGTGTTGACGTTGATGGAGGGCTTGATCGGGGCTGTCGACGACTTGCCCTTCTGCTTGTTGTCATTTCTTGCTTTGCTGCTGCCGTTTCTGTTGGACCCCGCGGGCTTCTGGGCCTTGGGGTGATTTCCAGAACTTGGCATAGCCGAGCTCGAGCTCGACGGCGAGGGTTTGGACGTCGGAGGGTTATGGTTGGTCTTTTTTGTCGCTGTTGAGCTGCTGCTGCTGCTGCTGCTGCTGCTGCTGTTGTTGTTGTTGTTGGTGGTGGTGTTATTGTTGTTGTTTTGGCACGGTGACTTCTTCCTCGGCGTCGGTGTTCTGACCGGCTGCCTGAAGGGCGATGCCTTGGTCTGCTGTGCCACTGCCACCATGGCCGACTTGTCAATGTTCTGGTTCAAATGTCGAGGCTTGGACTGTTCCTCGTACTTGACGTTATGGCCGTTGCTCACTTCGTCCTCCTGGGGCTTGGAGCACCCTATTGGCGGCGGCCTGGCCGAGGAAGGCGGTGCCGCAGTCACGTCAAACTGTGACTTGATGGCGTCGAAAGACTTCTTGCCGGACGAGATGGACCTGTTGAGGGCCGTCCTCTCCGAGTAGGAGGACGTCCTCGTCGAGGTGGTCCTCTGCTCGAAGATGGAGATCCGTTCAGAGATGGGTCTCTTACCCACTTGGCTCAGTCGAGGAGAGGCCATCTTTTCTTACTCCTTCTACTTCTCTGTGTGTCTGTTTTTCTGTGAAATTGCAACTTGACACCTCGATGCTGCTGATTCAAACGAGAAAACAAGTGAAGTGATTCACTTTGAAAACACCTGTTGTTCAGCTGGAATTAAAAGGTCGCTGCTCGTTGTCTTTTTTTTGCGCGTGCTTCTCACACAATTATGCCACAAATCAGTCTTCTCTCTTGACTAGGAGAGTCTCCGAACACTCGTGTTTCAACAATGTAATATGGCACTGAAGGGTGAGTGAGAGAGTGTGTGCATGTATGAGAGAGTTAAGGCCTGCACAGGTTGGATCTACTCCTCCTGCTCCCAGTGAGCAAGGCAGGTGACTGAATCTGCTCCCTTCTCCTTCCTCCTCCCCAAAGGTCTGGTACACGCCAGGGGACTCACAAATCTGGGACTTGTCAGCAAAAAAACTTTTCACTGCATCGGTGGAAATAGTGAAAAGAATCAAACACTTTTTCAAAGTCTGTCTGTGGTCCTTGCAAATCCCACATCAACTGATGGCATTTCAGACGGCAGCCAGCGGAGGCTTCTGCAAACAGTTGTCACTCCTGGGCTGGCGATGGTGGCTCAAGGTGAACAGAGCAGCTATTGGCTGAAGGCTGAAGACATTCACAGGTGCCCAATATTATTCTGACTCACTACTGTTTGGTGTGGGCCCCCCTGCCCAAAATGCCTTTGCTCCAGCATTTTGGGGATGCCAATGAGCGCCTTTCCAACATCAAATTAGTCCTATTTTGACAGCAGCAGTTGAGGAGAGGACAACAAACGTACCATACTTTTTTGCATGCTTCAGCACAAGACACTTCTGGTCGAGTACAGAGCTGAGTACAAAGTCATGGTCAACTGAAAAAAGCCACAGCAGAAAAAGCAACAGAGACAAGAAATTTCAACTGCAGAAAGGCCCCTTCAGAGTTTGACCCCCATTACAAGGCAAAAAAAATGGTAGGCGAGAAATTACGCATTTTTTCATTCTGCGAATGGGCCAATGGGGGGGGCCCCCCCCCCCCCCCCCCCCCCCCGCAGGCACCGGGCCGCGACAGGGAAAACAAGAAAATAGTA